>MDSQ01000001.1_pt1 | contig 113175 bp, 89 predicted proteins | sample 1008251 | NCBI WGS metagenome assembly MDSQ01 (sample SAMN05526597, study PRJNA338239) | gut metagenome | isolation source: Hindgut content | host: Naso unicornis | place: Saudi Arabia: Red Sea | collected 2016-05
AACAATAACAACTGGTTAGCAATTCATCTCACCACCTACGCTCACGCTTAGAGGTGGGAGAATTCTTGCTATTTCTAGTTAAACTATTTATTCAATACTTCTTTACATTATAATTATTCGGAGGAACACTATGATACTACGTTTTTTCAATAAATATAAAATTTACTTTATATTTATAGCAGTAGTTTACTCTCTATATTCTTTTATAGTATATTTAAGCAACTACTCAAACATATATTTTCTAAATATCCCAAAAAGGTTAGAAAATAAACCGTCCACTGTCACCACGCTTTCTAACAATACACAAAATAAATATCAAATCGATATTTTAGACAACACAACAATAGGAGTTCCATCAAGCGATGATAACCCTGTAGTGTTTATATTGCATAATGGAATGGACTTAACATACTTAGTAGAAGAGCTTGCATCTAATGGATACTTAACTTTATCCATTGATACCACAAATACAGATATAACGGACCATCTAAGATTACTAAAACAATATGTAGAAACTGAGGACATATATCTAACTAACAAAGCTGACTTTAGCCAAGTATCAATAATGGGAATAGGCGCAAGCGGCTTGCAAGCATATGAACAAGCGCTATACCCAATGGACAATTCGCTTGCCAATTTAGTATCTGTGCTACTAGTCGCTCCAGATTTAACTCAACTGCAAGATAACACAGTTCCTAGTGTGCCTGTAGGTATAGTTCTATCTCAATATGACGGTAATGTTAGAACGTTAGATGGACAAAATATATTTGATACGTTAGCATTTTCAAATAACCTGCAAGCTAATGCATCTTGTCTATATCTATTTAATGCAAATCATAACTTCTACGATGCTAGCAACTTAGAAGATGACGCACTAAATGTACCTAACGCAGAATCGCCAAGACTTGAAGCATCTGCTCAGCAAGATTTTTTACGTCAATATAGCGCTGATTTCTTCAATAACTATCATCACAATATAACAAGCACCAATATAGGTCTTGACTCCAGTCAAATAGCGCCAAACACAATATATGACTATAACGTTTTAACATCGCTAATAACACCAAACTCATTAGCAATACTATCTCCTACAGAATCTAATAGTCAATATTTTACCTCGCTAGGTGGCTCTATAGATATGCACAATGCTTCAATAACATATGTAACAGAAAGTTATATGGCACCATATGACAATGCTGCTGGTTTCCAACATCCTGGTTTGCCAATGGAACTTGGACTACTAAAGTTTAGTTGGACTGTAGATAGTGGATTATTTAGTACATCTGTCCCACCAATATATGAGGACTTCTCTAAGTATAATTCACTTTCTTTATGGCTTTCATTAGACCCTATAAATAAATTAAATTCTGGGAACACCCCGCAGTCACTTATGATTACATTAAAAGATAATAATGGTTATGTAGAGCACTTAATTTTAGATGAATCCTCAATTGCACTGCATTTGCCAGATGGATACTTGGTATCTAACAACTACCAATCCCAGTGGTCTACTTTTACCCCACTAAGCAACTTACGCATTCCACTAGATACTTTTACAAAAGTGGATTTAACCCAAATAGATGAAATAACTTTTAAATTTAATCAAACTCCTAGTGGTTCCATTTTAGTTGGAGACTTTAGATTACTTTATTAAACAATAGTCGGTGACTATTTCTAAGCAATCCCACGCGGGCATTCCCAACTGGATACTATATAAATAATATTTACGTTTACTACAACTCAGTCAACGACTAATTCCCTCACAATCCCACTCGGGTTTCCATACACAAAAAAAACTAGTGCTTAATAAGTCAAGCGCTAGTTTTTTTTTTATACTCCAAATTGCCTAAACCTCTTATATCTATTGTGAACCAATTGCTCAGCAGGCATAGATGTCAATATCTTTAATTGATTTAATAAGTATTGTTTTAAATACTCAGCTGCCTCTTCTGGATTAGTATGTGCTCCACCTACAGGTTCTTGGACAATATCTTCAATCACCTTATATTCAAGTAACTCTGTAGGAGTAATTTTCATAACCCCAGCTGCTTTTTCGGCTAATTTACTATCCTTCCATAAAATAGACGCAAATCCTTCTGGCGACAAAACCGAATAAGTCGTATTCTCCTGCATAAATACACAATCGGCAACTGCAAGAGCTAATGCCCCTCCGCTACCACCTTCACCAATAATGCCAGATATTATTGGTACTCTTAGCCTACTCATTTCCAGTAAATTGCGAGCTATAGCTTCACCCTGATTACGTTCTTCTGCACCTATACCACAATATCCACCCGGTGTATCCACCAAACAAATAATCGGCCTATTAAACTTCTCCGCTTGCTTCATCAACCTCAAAGCTTTGCGGTACCCCTCAGGATGTGGCATCCCAAAATTAGATTCTACATTTTCCTTAGCATTATTACCCTTATTCTGTGCAATAAGAGTGACCACCTGCCCCTCAATCTCAGCTAGCCCTCCGATTATAGCCCTATCATCATCAAAAGTTCTATCTCCATGGAGTTCAAAAAAACTATCAAATATCGTTTCTATATAATACTTACTTCGGGGTCTATCCATCTGCCTTGCAATCTGAACTTTCTCCCAAGCAGTGTTTTCTTTAACTTCTTCGTCTATTTGACTCACCCTTCCTAACACTTATGCCAATGTAATAAGTTAGTTATAGTGCTCTTCATCTCAGGTCGTGGTACAATAGCATCCACCATGCCATGCTCTAACAAAAACTCTGCACGTTGAAACCCATCTGGCAATCGTTGCTTTATAGTCTGCTCTATTACACGAGGCCCTGCAAACGCTATTAAAGCCTTAGGCTCTGCTAATATTATATCCCCTAACATTGCAAAGCTAGCTGTCACCCCACCAGTGGTAGGATTAGTGAGCACGCTAATATATAATAAACCTTGCTCATCATGACGCGCTAGAGCTGCACTAGTCTTTGCCATTTGCATTAACGAAAAAATCCCTTCTTGCATTCTAGCTCCGCCCGATGAACAAAAAATTATAATAGGCAATAAATTATCCGTAGCATATTCAATAGCACGTGTAATCTTCTCTCCCACAACAGTCCCCATACTACCCATCATAAACCTAGAATCCATAATTGCGATTACACACGGTATACTATCAATCTTAGCACTCCCTGTAATCACCGCTTCTTTCTCATCTATTTTAGTTACATAACCCTCTAACTTCTTCTCATAATGCTCAAAATCTAACGGGTTATTACTAACCAAATCTTTATCAAATTCCACAAAAGAATTCTTATCAACTAACCTCTTAATACGAACTCTAGCCGCCACAGGGAAATAACCTTCACACACCGTACATACACCGATAGACAATGCTAAATCAGCCACATATACACTTTTCTTACAATGGGGACACTTAACATACATACCTTCTGGGATTTCAGCTTTAGAAGGTGTATCGGAGCCGTCATTTGCATATTTTTGTTGACGCTTAATTAAACTTTGGAACATACTCTACACCTCCGCAACTTATCCAAACCAAAATTTCTACTGAAGACTGTAGCATATCTACACCTCCAAAATTTCATCTAAATTCTGTTCTATATAAGACGTATTAAAGCACCCTTCCTCAAAAGCTTTAGTATGCAACAAATCTAACTGGAACTCTATATTATTATCAATGCCTTCAATGACTGTTTCGCTTAAAGCACGTTTCATAATAGATAAAGCCTCTGCTCTGTCCTTACCAAAAGTAATTATTTTAGCTATCATAGAATCATAAGTTGGAGGGATAGTATATCCAGAATACATATTAGACTCCACACGTACTCCACGACCTCCTGGAAAATGTAATGCAGTAATAGTTCCTGCACAAGGTCTAAAATTTAAAGAAGGGTTTTCAGCATTAATTCTACACTCAATAGCAGCTCCTACTAAATTAATATCATCTTGTGTATAACATAACTTTTCACCATAAGCAATTCTAATTTGCTCCTTAATTAAATCAATACCTGTCACCATTTCCGTAACAGGGTGCTCCACTTGTATCCTCGTATTCATTTCTATAAAATAAAAACTATTGTCCGCATCTAAAATAAACTCAACTGTTCCTGCATTTTTATAATTCACACTCTGCGCAGCCCTAACAGCAGCCTCACCCATCGCAGCTCTAACATCATCTGAGATATGAGGAGATGGCGACTCCTCAATAACTTTCTGATGCCTACGTTGCATAGAACAATCTCGTTCTCCAAGATGAATAATATTACCAAAAGAGTCTCCTAAAATCTGAAACTCAATATGTCGTGGATTTCGTATGTACTTCTCCATATACATACTTCCGTCACCAAATGCCAACTGCGCCTCATGACTTGCTGTTAAAAACAACTGCTCTAGCTCATCTTCTTTATCCACTATACGCATACCACGTCCACCGCCACCTGCCGATGCTTTTAATATAACAGGATAGCCAATCTTTTTAGCGATAACCTTAGCCTCATCAATCGTAGAAATAGCACCTTTAGAGCCTGGCACAACAGGAACCTTAGCTTTAATCATAAGCTCTCTAGCTCGTGCTTTATCACCCATATTTTCAATCATCTTAGCATCTGGACCAATAAATGCTATATGACATTCCTCACAAATACGTGCAAACTTAGCATTCTCCGCTAAAAATCCAAATCCCGGATGGATCGCATCTGCTCCCACTCCAACTGCTGCACTTATAATGTTTTCTATATTTAAATAACTATCTTTAGGAAGCGCTGTTCCAATGCATATAGCTTCATCCGCCAACTTCACATGTAGCGACTCTTTATCTATTTGAGAATATACGGACACTGTTGCTATATTCATCTCTTTGCAAGCTCTAATAATTCTAAGTGCTATTTCACCTCTATTAGCAATAAGAATTTTTCCAAACATCATTTCCTCCTACTCTCCAATGGCAAACATCAATTCAGCTTTTGCTGCCACTTGTCCATCTACTGTTGCAACAACTTCACCTACTCCAATTGGTCCTCTTTGTTTTATTATGTTACACTCTAACCTTAACGTATCTCCAGGCACAACTTTTCGCTTGAATTTACACTTTTCTATGCCTCCAAAATATGCTATCTTTCCCCGATTTGCTTCTTGTGATAATAACGCAATTGCGCCCACTTGTGCCAAAGCCTCTATTATTAATACCCCTGGCATTACCGGATGTTGTGGAAAATGTCCTTGAAAAAAAGGCTCATTTATAGTCACGTTCTTAAATCCTACTGCTCCCGTATCGGTTAACTCAGCCTTATCCACAAGTAAAAACGGATAGCGATGAGGAATTATCTCCATTATTTGTTTTACATCTAGCATTATTGTACTCCCTTTCTAGTAATAATACTCCTAAAAAACTACTTGGGATTATTTATATTCTTTGTATTATACTTACATTTTAGACTCTTCTATTAAAAATAGTCCTTCTCCAAACTCTACCATCTTACCGTTTTCAACTAATATTTTTTTAACCACTCCATCTTTATCAGCCTCAACTTCATTCATAAGCTTCATAGCTTCAATTATACAAATAACCTGCCCTTTTCTCACAGTATCCCCAACACTAACAAAAGGTTTCTCAGTAGGAGCACTTGCTACATAAAAAGTCCCTACCATCGGTGCTGTTATCTCTGAGCTATTAGGTTGTTCTTCGTGCAAATGAGGTGGTTGTGATTCTGGTATATACATTGGTGCTGCACCCATCCTATGTGGGTCATGTGCATATGGAATTGGGTGCGCTCCATGAGGTGGCATACGATAACCATGAGGAGGTTGGTGTATACCATTAGATGGTACGCGGTAACCATGCTGAATCTGATGGATGCCTTGAGGTGGTTGAGGCACCCCATAAACTGGCATAGTCTCACACTCATCTAATGCATACTCAACAGGACAATGTTCCACCTCAAGACGAGGAGGTTGTTCACGGTCTAATCTTATTTCACAATCAGGGAGTTTAATCTCTAACGATGTTAAATCCGAGTCTTTAAACTCTTGTATTAGTGATTTAATTTCTTCTATTTTCATATCGGCCTTCCCTTCTAATAATCTATTCTACTTACCTTCCCACTTTTTAAATACCAAAGTAGCATTGTGTCCGCCAAATCCTAGCGAATTACTAAGAGCATATTTTATATCGTGCTCCCTACCTACATTAGGAACATAATCAAGGTCACATTCTGGATCTGGAATTTTATAATTAATAGTGGCTGGAATAAAACCATCGGTTAACGATTTAGCACAAATAATAGCCTCAATACCTCCGGCTGCACCTAACAAATGTCCTGTCATAGACTTTGTGGAACTCACCGCAACTTTAGTATCCTCACCAAAAACAGTTTTTATCGCTTGTGTTTCATATTTATCATTATAATCAGTACTTGTACCATGGGCATTAATATAATCTATTACATCAGGTTTTATATTAGCATCTTCAATAGCTAGTAGCATAGAACGAACAGCGCCTTCGCCTCCTGGAGCTGGAGAAGTAATATGATAAGCATCTCCTGTTGCACCATAACCAATAACTTCAGCCATTATATTTGCACCTCTAGCCAAAGCATGTTCTAAAGTCTCTAACACAACAACTCCTGCACCTTCACCCATTACAAAGCCATTTCTATCTTTATCAAAAGGAATGGAAGCACGAGTTGGGTCAGTTGACGTACTAAGCGCCGTTAAAGCCTGAAAACCTGCTATACCAGTTTTAGTAATAGTAGCCTCAGCTCCACCCGCAAATATAACATCCTGCTTACCTTCCCTAAGCAATTTAAAAGCCTCACCAATAGAATGGGTCCCAGAAGCACATGCTGTTACTACAGCAGTACATATTCCTTTAGCACCAATATGAATTGCAGCATTACCAGCACCCATATTTGCAATAGTCATAGGAATAGTAAAAGGAGATATTCTCTTTGCCCCTTTTTCATTTAGCGTAGTTACTGCTATCTCTAACGTTTCTAATCCACCTATGCCTGAGGAAATAATAGTTCCCACTCTTGTAGCATCCTCTTTTTCCATGTCCAAGCCAGAATGAATAAGAGCCTCTTTAGCTGCATATATTGCAAACTGCGCATACCTATCGAGCCTCTTAAGCTCCTTCTTTGGTATATGCACGGTAAAGTCTACATCCTTAACTTCAGCCGCAAGCCGGGCCTTATACTCATCATTTAACTCAAACCTTGTAATTTCTGCTATATTAGATTTACCTGCCTGAATACTTTCCCAAAATTCCTCTACTGTATTACCTAAGGAGGATACTACCCCTGCCCCTGTAATTACAACTCTATTCATAGTTAGTCCTCCTTAAATTAGTTACATGGCCATGCCGCCATCAACTCTAATTACTTCACCTGTAACATACGTTGACAAATCGCTAGCCAAAAATAACGCAACATTAGCAACATCTTTAACAGACCCCAGCCTATTCATAGGAATGTTACCAATAGCTTGCGAAACTACCTGCTCACTTAAAGCCGAAGTCATATCACTTTCTATAAACCCTGGTGCAATAGCATTAACACGAATATTCTTCTTAGCAAACTCACGCGCTAACGTCTTTGTCATTCCAATTAACCCCGCTTTTGAGGCTGCATAATTAACTTGACCAGTATTACCACTTATCCCTACAACAGAAGTCATATTAATTATACTACCACCCGACTTAAGCATAGGGCGCGCAGCATGTTTAATACAATTGAATGCACCTTTCAAATTAACCTCTATCACTTGGTCAAAGTCTTCTTCAGTCATCCTAAGTAGCAACGTATCACGAGTAATGCCCGCATTATTAACCAAAATATCTATTTTCCCAAAATGGGCAATTGTATTATCTATTAAAACTTTTGATTCATTAAAATCTGCAATATTAGCTTTTATAGCAATAGCTTTTTGTCCTAAAGCCTCTATCTGCTCTACAATATTATCTGCTTTTAGTTTAGAAGAATCGCTACGATAGTTAATAACTACATTCGCACCATTTTTGGCAAATGTCAGCGCAACTTCCTCCCCTATTCCTCTTGTACTTCCTGTTACAACTGCAACCTTATTATCTAGCATATTGCCTCCATAATTAACCTAACCCTTCTAAAGTTTGAGTTAGCGATTTCATATCATCTATGTGGTACGTATTAAGACTAGAATCTATAACACGAACAAAACCAACAACAGTCCGTTTAACACCAATTTCAACAAATGTATCAAACCCATCTGCTATTAATCTATTTAACGATTGTCTAAAATGTACAGTAGTGGCAACTTGTTGTGGCAAAAATTGTTTAGCTTTAACATTATCCATATAATCTGCACTGACATTACTTACAATCGGAATAGAAGGTGGTTTAAATTCAAATGGCTCGATAAAAGTAGTAAGTTTATCTTTAGCATAATCCATCATAGGGCTATGGAAAGCGCCCCCTACTCTTAAAGGAATAATACGTCTTGCCCCTATTTTTAAAACCTGTGTAGCCATCTCAACAGCTTCCTCAGTACCAGATATAGTTACCTGACCTGGACAGTTGTCATTAGCTACCACAACATCTACCTTTTTTAATACCTTATTAATATCATCACACACATCATAGACCACTTTAGCATCTACACCTAATACAGAACGCATTATCCCTGGATTTACCAACGTTGCCTCAGTCATAAATGCAGCTCTGTGGTCTATAATTTTTAACCCATCTTCAAAGCTTAACATTCCACTTGCCACTAAAGCACTGTATTCACCAGCACTAAAACCTGCAAAAGCTTGCGGAGTTATACCTTGTGCCAAAGCAACCTTATATGCTGCAATACTCGTAACAAAAATGGCTACCTGAGAATAACGTGTTTGATTAATCACCTGGTCTACATCTGTAAAACAAACTTCTTTTACATCCCAGTCTAAGAGTTCATTAGCTTTATCAAATATTTCCCTGCTAACTTCATAATTATCATATAAACTTTTTCCCATACCAGCATGTTGAACACCTTGACCGGAAAATAGAACTGCTACTTTCAAACTACCCCTCCATCCTAAATTCCAAACTATATTTCAAAATCGATAAGAGCACTGCCTTTATCCATCAATTGTTTTAACTCAGTTAAATAATCATTAATAATTTCTTGTGCCGACTGCTCTTTATTACACATACCCGCAATTTGACCAGCCATAACGCTACCTGTAGTTACATCACCATCAACAGCAGCATTTTTTAAAGCCCCTGCTCCAAATTTTTCTAGCTCTTCAATCGAAACACCTTCTTTTTCCATCTTTAAAAACTCGCGAGTCATCTTATTTTTTATAGTACGAACCGGGTGACCTGTACTCCTTCCGGTAGCAACTGTATCTGTATCACCAGCTTTAATAATTTTATCTTTATAATTTTGATGAACTTCGCATTCATTCGCTAACAAAAATCTAGTACCAACCTGAATACCCTCAGCACCTAACATAAGTGAAGCGGCAAAGCCTCTGCCATCACCAATGCCACCTGCGGCAATAACTGGGATTTTAAGTGCATCAACAACTTGGGGAACTAAAACCATAGTAGTTAATTCTCCTATATGCCCTCCAGCCTCGCACCCTTCTACCACAACCGCATCAGCCCCAGCTTGCTCCATCCTTCTGGCTAATGCCACTGATGGCACAAGAGGTATAACTTTAGTTCCATTTTCTTGCCAAGCCTTCATATATTTAGCCGGATTACCAGCTCCAGTTGTTACAATAGAAACATTTTCCTCCAAAATAACATCTGCAATCTCATGTGCATAAGGACTAAGTAACATTATATTTACACCAAAAGGCTTACTAGTCTTAGCTCTACACTTCCTTATCTCATCTCTTAACCAATCACCTGGCGCATTTCCAGCTGCAATAATCCCAAGTCCACCTGCCTCTGATACGGCAGCAGCAATAGCGTGATTTGCAATCCACGCCATTGCACCTTGAAAAATAGGATATTGAATACCAAGCATTTCACATACTCTATTCATAGTTACCTCCTACTTTGTCTTATGTTCTGCCTAAACGCATTATTGTCTATCTTCAATAAACTTAACTAAATCAGCAACAGTTTTAAGATGTTCTTCATCTTCTGCTTCTATAGTAACATCAAACTCTTCTTCAAGGCTCATAACAATATCTACAATATCTAAAGAATCTGCGTCTAAATCATCTTTTAAATCTGACTCTAAACTTACATCTGTTGCATCAATCCCTAATTTATCTGCCACAATTTCTTGCAATTTTTCAAATACCATTTTTAATTCCTCCAATAAAGTTATTTATCTTAAAGGATTTTACCTATTAAGATTAAAGCTACCACTCAAATAGAATACTTCCCCACGTTAAGCCTCCGCCAAAACCAGCTAAAATTATTATATCCCCTTTACATAAAGAAGATTTAGCATCATCTAAAGCAATTGGAATGCTCGCCGCTGAAGTATTGCCATACTCAAATAAATTCTTAAACAACAATTTGTCGTCTATACCTAATTTCTTTGCCACGCTATTTAATATGCGTTCATTTGCCTGATGTAAAATAAACTTTTTAATGCTAGATAAACTATAATCAGTTCCTTCAAGCACCTTATTAATACAAAGGGGCACCACAGATGTTGCAAACTTATACACTTCTCTACCATCCATCTTGAGGTAACTAGTAGATAAGTCAGTTGTTACTAAGCAATTATTAATTGGGGTATGGTCTAATGTTAACACCTGACCCAATGTGCCATCACTGCCAGTATAAATATTTATTATTTTATTAACATCGCTTTTTTCGTATATAACAGCTCCAGCTCCATCACCAAATAATACACAAGTATTTCTATCAGTCCAGTCAATAGACTTGCTAAGAATCTCTGCCCCAATAACTAAAGCTTTCTTCGCGCTACCTATTCTTATGGCATCAACTGCAATTTTAGAAGCAAACACAAACCCACTACAAGCTGCACTTATATCAAAAGCTGTAGCGTTTTTAGCCCCTATTATACTTTGCACACAACAAGCAGTACTTGGCATCATCTGATCAGGTGATATAGTAGCCACTATGATAAGGTCAATTTCACTAGGGTTTACATTTGCATCACTTATTGCTACCTTAGCAGCATCTACCGCTAACTCAACTGCTGTTTCTCCTGATGAAATATACCTTGATTTTATACCTGTTCTAGTAGTTATCCATTCATCGGAAGTATCTACAAACTTAGACAAGTCCGTATTGGACACTAAATTCTCAGGTTTCGCACTACCCAGGCCACTTATCCTAACCCCGTTCATTACCTCACCCCTTCAAATTATATTTTAGAAATCAAACTATTTCTATAGTGAGTATAACGCGCTCAATATTTGATGTCAAGATTATAATGTAAAACTTATAAGCTCTAAAAGTATTAAAGTATTCCACGATAACATCGTTACTATACAAGTTTTTAAATATTTTGCCTATAAAACCTAAGCTTACTACCAAATTAAATTGATAGAAAAAGCTTATTATAATAATTTTTTGGGTATCCTTAATAATAAATAGATTTATAAGGAGAGTAAGATTATGAGCGTTTTAGATGTTAAAAATGTAACTCATGGCTTCGGTTCACGGAGCATATTAGAAGATGTGTCGTTTAGATTATTAAAAGGAGAACATGTTGCACTAATTGGAGCGAATGGTGAAGGGAAATCCACTTTTTTAAATATAATTACAGGAACCCTAATGCCGGATGAGGGAACTGTAAAATGGTCAAATCGTGTTAGTGTTGGTTATTTAGACCAGCATTCAGCGCTAAAAGCTGGCACTACAATTAGAGATAATTTAAGGCTTGCTTTTGATGATTTATTTGCGCTAGAAAAGGAAATGTTGCAAGCGTATGAGAAAATGGCTGATTGTGACCCAGATGAAGTAGATAAATTAATGGAAGACGCTTCTGATATACAAAATATTTTAGATAGCAGCGGATTTTATATTATAGATTCAAAAATTGAAGAAGTAGCACAAGGGTTAGGGCTTAGCGACATTAGTCTTGATAAGCTAGTAAATGAGCTTAGCGGTGGACAACGTACTAAAGTGTTGCTAACTAAGTTGCTTTTACAAAATCCTACTATACTAATTCTAGATGAGCCTACGAACTACTTAGACGATATTCATATTGACTGGTTAAAGCGGTATTTACAAAACTACGAAAATGCCTTTATTCTTGTGTCTCATGATGTACCGTTTATAAATTCCGTATGTAACATAATCTATCATGTAGAGAAATCACAGCTAACTAGATATGTTGGCAACTATGAGGAATTTCAGCGGCTATATGAGCTTAAAAAAGAGCAGCAACAAAAAGCATATGATAAGCAGCAAAAAGAAATTGATAAGCTCGAAGACTTTATTGCGCGTAATAAAGCTAGAGTTGCAACTACAGGTATGGCAAAAAGCCGTATGAAGCAGTTAGATAAAATGGAAATAATAGATAGGCCTCGCGATAAGCCTAAACCTATTTTTAACTTTAGATATTCTCGCGCCGCTAGTAAATATTTAATCGATGCTAAAGACCTGGTTATTGGATACGATGAACCGCTTACTCAACCGCTAAATTTTCATGTTGAGCATGGTGATAAAATTGCTATTCGTGGAGTTAACGGTCTAGGTAAATCAACTTTGCTAAAAACAATATTAGGCATTATTCCTCCTGTAGCAGGGAAAATAGAATATGGCGAAAATATAGACTCTGGATACTTTGAGCAAGAGGATATGAGCGATAACAATAGAACTGCGCTAGAAGAGCTGTGGAATGCATATCCGTCTATGTCCAACCATCAAGTCCGCTCAGAGCTTGCTAAGTGTGGTCTTACTACTGAGCATATCACTAGTATAATGAAAGTTCTTTCTGGTGGTGAAAATGCAAAAGTTAGACTTTGTAAAGTTTTGCAGCAGCCTCTTAACTTACTAGTGCTAGATGAGCCTACAAACCATTTAGATGTAGAAGCTAAAGATGAATTAGCTAGAGCATTAAAAGAATTTAAAGGAACAATAATTTTAGTTTCACATGAGCCTGAGTTTTATTCGGACTTTATTTATAACGTATGGAACATTGAAGATTGGACTACAAAAGTAATATAAACGATTAGAACCGCAGCTTATACTGCGGTTTTAATATGTTGTATCATTTAATTAAAAAACATGTTACAATATTTAGAGCTGTTAACTTAATATAAAAGCCCTTCTGTCAGCTTCAAAATGAGAAATTGGGGCGATTTTTTAAATTAACACCAATATTTTTAAAGGAGGCTTTATATATGCAAGATACAAGATTAGGAACTGAACCGTTAAATAAACTCATTTTTAGAATGGTTCTACCAGCCATTATGGCCCAATTAATTAACGCGCTATATAACATTGTAGACCGGATGTTTATAGGCAGGATAGCTGGATATGGTGATTTAGCATTAACAGGAGTGGGGATTACATTCCCTATAATTATTATCATTACTGCATTCGCCGCATTTGCTGGCTCCGGTGGCGCTCCGCTCGCATCTAGAGCTTTAGGAGAACAAAACAACGATAGAGCACAAAGTATATTATTAAATTCTGTAATACTTCTTATTATCTTTGCAATCAGTTGTATGTTATTTTTTTATATTTTCAAAAAACCGTTATTATACTTATTTGGAGCTAGTGATAATACATATCCTTACGCAAATGAATATATTTCTGTATATTTAATGGGAACATTATTCGTACAATTTAGTGTAGGATTAAATCCATTTATAAGTGGCCAAGGTAATGCTAAAATAGCAATGTTATCGGTTTGTATCGGCGCAATTATCAATTTAATTTTAGACCCAATATTTATATTTGTTTTAGATTTTGGCGTAAAAGGAGCAGGCTATGCTACTATAATATCACAAGCATGTAGCGCTATTTGGGTTGTTAGATTTTTAATGTCTAAGAAGAGTGTAATTAGGATAGAAATACATAAATTAAAGCTAGACCCAATAATTATTAAAGCTATATTTGCACTAGGCATATCTCCATTTATATTACAAAGCACAAATAGCCTTGTTAACATAGTACTAAATTCAAGTCTGGAACATTACGGTGGTGACTTATATGTTGGCGCAATGGCCATTATGACTAGTATTACTACTATAACATTTATTCCTCTTGATGGACTAAGACAAGGGATGTTACCTATTTTAGCTTATAACTATGGTGCAGGTAACCGCGAAAGGTTAGTAAGTGTAATTAAGAAATTTCTGATAATATCATTTACAACAGGTGTAATAATTATAGGTTTCGTTTTATCTTACCCACGACTATTTGCAATTTTATTTACTGATAATAAAGAGCTTGCAGATTTAACAACCTATTTAATTCCAATCTTCTTTGTTGGTTCTATATTGCTAGGAATTTTATTAGGAGTCCAAGGCTCTTTGCTAGCTTTTGGGCAAGCAAAAAAATCCATATTTATAGCTAGTCTTAGAAAATTGATATTGCTTATACCACTAGCGCTAATATTGCCTCATTTCTACGGAGTTATGGGCGTTATATATGCACAACCTATTGCAGATGTTCTATCAGTTACAGCTGCAGCAGTTATTTTCTTCACTAGTATACGTAAAATCTTAGATGAAATGCCCGTTCCAGCTGCTGATGATGCGGATGATGATAATGAAGACACAGCAGTTGTAGCATAAAAAAGCCCTCCACTCTAAAAGTGGGGGCTTCTTTTAACTTTACCGCAAACTATCGCTATATCAATTTCAATATTATCATTAAACACAATAATATCAGCATCCTTACCAATATCTAGCGTACCTTTAAATCCATCTACACCAATAAGCTTCGCCGGGTTAATTGTAACATAATCAATAGCCTTTTCAATGGGAACTAAAGTGTTGTTTAAAATATTAAATAACGCTTTATTCATAGTTAATACGCTACCGGCTAAAGCTCCATTATCAAGCCTTGCAACGCCGTCTTGAACATTAACAGCTTGCCCACCTAAATCATACTGCCCATCAATACAACCACCAGCACGCATACAATCCGTAACTAAAACTAATTTCTGCTCCCCTTTAACTTTAACCAAAAACTCAAACAGACCTGGATGTATATGAATTTCATCACAAATAACCTCACAACTTATATCAGTTGCAAACGCAGCACCGACTACACCAGGCTCTCGGTGATGTAGTGGTGTCATCCCATTAAACAAATGAGTCACATGACAAGCCCCCGCATCAATACCAGCTTTAGCTTGCTCAAAAGTCGCACCACTATGGCCAATTGAAATAGCAATCTCAGGCGACACTGCTTCTATAAACTCAATAGCCCCTTCAATCTCAGGCGCAATAGTAATTATCTTAATTACATCTTTATAAGACAAAACAAAATCAATATCGCACTTAGTAGGCGAAATAATAAATTGTGGATTTTGCGCTCCTTTGTATATAGAATTAAAATAAGGCCCTTCCATATGAACGCCTAAAATATGCGCTCCACTAGTTTGATTAGATTTTGCAATACGCACCATATCTAAAGCAGTTTTAATACTTTCCATAGACATACTCATCGTTGTAGGCAAAAACGAAGTTACACCATTTTTAATAACGCCATCTGCCATAGTATAAATAGCATTTTCATTACCATCCATAGTATCAACTTTATCATAACCATGAATATGAGTATCTATAAACCCAGCACATATAAATTGTCCATTAGCATCAATCTTTTCTAAACCATTTAACACATCTGAATTTATATCCACAATCTGTTCAATTTTATCAGAAAAGACTATCGCTTTACCTTCAATAATTTGATTGTCTTTTAATATTTTGCCATTACAAATATATAACAATTTAACCTCCAACCTCCACACGAGTTTCTTCTACTACCTCTTCAATTTCAACCACAATAGCTTCTGTATTAATCCAATCAATCATAGTATTTACAATCTCATTCCATTCATGAGTCTCTTTACCTAGCAAAGGAGTAGAAATTAACTCTTGAGCCATATGCTCTGATGGATTAACACCACCATTAACATCTGTAAACTGCGTTAACGAATCATCAGAAGTCATAAAATTAATAAATTCTATTATAGCGGACTGCTTTTTGGAATTGTTAAAACCAGCTTGAGTAACAAAGAAACCTAAATCAAATCCAGCTATATACTGATTATTAACACCTGTAAGATAAGGAATAGTAGTCATCTGAACCCAGTTTTCCAATTCCTCATTTTGTAGCCAACTACCTTCTATTATCATGGCAGATTGTTCTGTTAAAAACTCCTCAATAGCCTCATCATAAGTTTCTGTTACTACATTAGGCGAAAATGCTCCTAACGTATATAACCTTTGAAACTGCTCATCACCATCAGACCACATTATACGCTCCTCTGTGCGGCTATGCTTATAAATATCATCACCCCCAACAGCAAGCAATAAATGTTCTAACCAATAATAAGTAGTATCAGTAAAAGAGGCTGATATAGGAACAATATCATTTTGTCTAAACACAAGCACCGATACCATTAAATTTTCCCACGTATTAGGGTAGCCTAACGAATATGCATCAAATAAATTTTTATTATAATAAAGCGCCTTATAATACCCATTGACTGGCACCATATAATTCTCATCCGTTAAAGCTCCTGCTATATCAAGCGATTCGGTAGTAATATTGCCCGCAAAAGACGGGAACTGTTGCCTTATTACATCAATTGATACAAACTCATCTAAAAGCACCTCATCAAGCACACCAGACGGTGGCGCAAATATCACATCCGGTTCATTACCAGTTGCAAAATCAGCTTCAATAGTAACCTGATACGTTTGTGTTGCATTATAATAATGGTCCACATCAATATAGGAATACTCGTCCTCAAAGTCACTCACTCTATCTAAAAACACTTGTGTAAACTGTGTACCATCAGGTAAAAAACTCGCCACATTTATAGTTATAATCTCAATCGCCTCTTCAATCTGGTCAGAAGCTATTACCTCCTCTGGCGAAAGCTCCGATGTAGTAGAACTATCGTCGCCTATACTATCGCACCCACTAATCATAAGTGCCATTAACACTAATAAAACTTTTAATTTCCCCATTTAACCACCCTAACTTTACTTACATTATCTTTTTTTATAGCGCTTCTTAGAAGGGCGAAGTGTTATATACACCATCTCCGGCCTAGTCATTATTCTAAGCGGAAACTTAGCCGTACCAATACCGTTGCTAACTATAACATCTCTACCATCCTTTTCGCACTGACCACTTAAATAGCTAAAAGCAATAGCTTCATCCACAAATGCAGGCACGATTTTACTTAAGTGCTTAAGGGGAGAAAATTGACCACCATGAGTATGCCCTGCTAACACCAAATTAATGTCATACTTATCTTTAATTTGATACAAGTAGCGCGGATTATGTGTTACTAAAATTATATAATCCTCAAACCGTGTGTTCTTAATAGTTGGCTCAATATGTTGGTTTTGAGTACGCAAGTCCCCAACCCCTCCTAATCTAATTTTCTGCCCTTTATGCTTAATCCAAAAAGCTGCATTATTTATATTCTTAATGTCACTAATCCTCATAGCTCGCCTTGTATCAGCCAAACTTTCTGTTACATCATGATTACCCATAACAGCGTAAGTTCCGTATTTAGACTTAAGCTTAGCAAGCTCCTTAAAACATGGGTAAATATATCGTTTATGCATAATATAATCACCGCCTAAAATTACAACGTCTGCGCCCCATCTGTTAACCTCTTTAACCATCTTCTCTAACTTCTTAGAACCAACCTGACGGCCAAAGTGAATGTCTGCTAAAAAAGCAATTTTAAACCCATCAAAGTTTTCTGGAATTTGTTTATGCTCAATCTCATACTTTTTAATCTTATGCCAATAAGGCTCTAAAAACGCATATCCTAATACAGTTAAGCCTAATAAACTATACAATTTTTTTCTAGTCATTATAAGTCCTACTTTCTAAGTAATTTGTACCGCTAATTTTAGTGTTACACAAAATACTTATTAATAAGCTGTCCTATTATTTCCAATTATAGCTACCCATTTTATCCATCTCAAGATTACAAAGCTCATCCGCGCGATTATTACCCTCATTAGTACTATGACCCTTAACTTTAATAAACTCAATATCTTTAAATTTAGTTTTTAAACTATAGAGCTGTTGCCACAACTCCTGATTTTTAATCGGTTGCTTCTTAGAATCTTTCCAACCATTACGCCTCCAACCGTTAATCCAACTCGTAATGCCATTAAGCACATACGAACTATCCACATGAATTCTCACAGGAATATCATATTTAGTCAAAACTTCAAGAGCGCGAATTACTGCTGTTAACTCCATTTTGTTATTAGTAGTGTTCACATCCCCACCACTAAGCTCCTTTACAACACCTTTATAAATAAGTACACAACCCCAAGCTCCTATATTAGTTTTACTTTGATTACCTCTACAACCACCATCACAATATATAATAATTTCTTCCACTACTTTACTTCCTCTCGTTTTTGTTTAATTATACATGCTTTATCAATTGATTAAAAGCTATTTTTAAAATTTAAAGGTTAAAATCCACTTTTCTTGGCTATACTTTAATAACTCGTTATAGGAAGGTGAGTACCATGCAAAATTATATTATCACTAACAACAAAACATTTATGGCTAATTTGCTAAAAAGTTCTATATTTGATACGTTTGAAGCCAGAGAGGTTGTTCTACAAACACAAGTTAAACACTTAATTGATGGTTTTAATGGAGTTAATGAATTTATTAAATGGAACTACCTTCGCCCTACAGTCTATTCATTAATTAGTAAGCAGCACACTCTGTCCTACTTTAAACTAGTTTTATCAATTAGTAAGGTGAATGACCTACAACATCAATTTGTTACAGACGATACATGTACTTTTTTCTTAAATATTACTTTTAAGGATAATCAAATTAACTGCACTACAGGCTGTGCTTATAAAACCTTTACATTAGATAAGTCGGCCGAACAAAATTGGGATAAATATATAGAGAAGTTATTTATTAGCAATAATTTTATTTAACAGCTTATCTTACTAGTAAAAGATATAGTTTTTTTAAAATCCATGTAATAGTTACGTTTTAAATATAAGGTTACACACATTTTATATAAAGTAGTTATCTTAAATATATGGGCATAGTATATCAAAACTAAAGCTAGCACTATTACTAAATTACAAACTTGGCAATTTAATTACAGTTATTTTACAACTCAGTGATTACACTTGATTTTCTATGCACTATCGGTTATACTAGCTGAGTAACGACACAATTTGAATGGAGTGTTAATATGAAATCATTAATCTTATTTTCGGCACTGTTAATTACTAATATGTCACTTGTGGTATATGCAGCAGATGTGTCGACTGAAGAAGTAACTATTAGCGTTGAGGATGTGGTGCATTTTTCATCTAAAGAAGATGTTACATCTGTCAATTTAAATATAAGCGAATTGGAAATAGGAAATTTTCAAAGAGGGCAGAAAATATACCTTTCGTTAGAAGGCGCGCAAATAGCAAGTTTCGGCGACATTAGCACAAGCGGCGTACTTCTTACTTCTAAGATAGATAAGGAAGGAAATATTAGAGAATTAATTTTAGAAATAACCAAATATATAGATAAAGAAGCTATTACTTCTATAGATTTAAATTTTGATGTAAAGCCAAATAATACTAGTGCATCAGAAATAATCCTTCATATTGAAAGCCGTGGTTTTGAAGAGAATACCCATATTATTATAGGACAATCGTCGCTTGGTTCATAATATATATATTTTTTTATTATTTTTTTAACATATTCTACCAAAAATGTTCATATCTATAGGATAGAATATACTAAATAAATATTTTACAATATATGTTTTATCTAATATATGTTTTGCTGAACATACGATTTATCTAAATATCAAATCACAAATATATATTTCCTTAATATAGTCTTAATAATATTTACTAACTATATTGCTTTAACAAATATTATTTAATATGTATACAATATCTTTCTCATTTCGAGAGGGGATGTTGGCCCTAATCAATCTCTAGGCCAATCATCTCCATCAAATATTTTGCATTAGTTTTAGTGGCAATTCCAGTTTTAAGCTTATAGTCAAAATACATTTTTTCATTCTCGAATAAATCGGTGAAGTGGTAATTACTTATGCCTTCTTCATCCCCCAAAACACACATTTCTAAATCATGCGTCGTAATTGCACCTATAGCACCGGCGCGTTTTAAAGCGTAAATAACACTTTTCGCTCCACTTATCCTATCATTTGAGTTTGTCCCTCGAAAAATTTCATCCATCAAAAATAATATTCCTTTATCTTTTGCTTCTAAAATAAGTTGCATACGAGTAATCTCAGCATGAAACGTAGATGTATTTTGTCCTAGGTTATCGCCAATTCTCATAGACGTATAAATGTCTAATGCACAACATTGCAGTGATTTTGCGCAAACTGGTGCACCAGCGTATGCCATAACTAAATTGATTCCTATAGTACGTAAAAAGGTAGTTTTACCAGACATATTAGAGCCAGTAATTATAAAAATTTCGTTTTTTAAACTAAAATCATTTGTAACTCTTTTTTCTTTACATATTAAAGGATGTCCAATATCTTTTGCAATAATTTGTTTAGGCTTATCAATTAACGCATAATGTAGTTCTTCTAAGAAACTAAGAGTAGTTAAACTTGCAAGTGCTTCAATTTCTGCGACTAGGTTTAGCGCTTCTTGAATATTAAAGCCAAAGTTACGTTGCCATTGTATACACATTTTCGCAATCCAAAAATCCCACATAAATATTCCGTTTAAAGGAATTGCAAACAAAGGTTGTTGACTAAATGTTGCAAGTGTAGCTATATGTTCAAGTTTAGAAAGTCCTTCTAATATCCCATCTAATTGTTTCTTTTTATTTAATAAATACTCACTTTTAAAGTCAGTTTTATCTAATAGACTAAATACTTCAATATAAGGCTCTAGCTGGTAACGTACAGTTCTAAGTATTGATAAATCTACGGGTATAAACAATCTTAAGCCTGCTGCCACTAACGCAAATGCAAATGCGACTATAATAACTAGGGAGCTGTTTGTTACTTTGCCAATTATAAATAATCCAATTACAATAATAGGAAATGCTGGAGCTAGGATATCTATAACGTTAGGAAGAGGAATTTTTTGTGATGCTATATTAATCCATTTGTTAGGGTTTTCTCTAACAGTTTTATTTTGTCTTAAAATTACTTGTAGCTGCTGCACAAAGTCAATATTATTACTTAGTTCGTTAATTGCCTTTTGTCTATATTCTCTAACAGAAACTGACTGCTCTCTATTTAGTAAGTAGTCGGCTAATTTTTCACGCCCTAAAAATGTATTAGCCACACTAATTTTTTTATATAATGAAGCTTCTCCTATTATATCTAAATCAAAAGCATATGGATGGGTTGGAGCTGCTAAGTCAATTCCGCCATCTTCAAAAGCTTGCCAATTATCATATAGCCTGCTAATATATTCGTCATTAATTTTTTGATATAATTTCACTACTGCAATATCTCGTTTAATTAGTCCATGCCATATAACTAGTGCTAAAAAAGCTAAAACACCAGCTCCAGCCATAACTACGTATATAGTTAATTGTGTATTTATACTTTTGTATAGAAAATATATTAATAGTAATCCTATAATCACTCTAAGATGGACAATTTTATTATATACTTTCTGCAACTCTTGTTCCTGGTGCTTACCAGCATCAATGCGGTTATCAAAATCTTGTTTAGTCATGTTCTCTCCTTAAATGTAAAATTGGGTATGTACCCAAAAACTCCCGTGTAGGGTAATCTTTATATTAAGTTAAACTCCGTAAAATCGTTCCAAAGTTAACTTAAAATCCAAATATATTGTCTAAATTGGTTAATAGTTAGAATTTTTCTTTATAATGTTTATACTACCCAACTTTCGGCTATAATATAAAAAATATTTGTTGGGAGCGATGTTTGTGAACGAAAGCTATAATTTAGACTTATTACCTAAACCTAGAGAGGAATTATTTGACGGTAGAGTCCAATTTCAAATATTACCTAGACCACGTCACGGCGTTTTAATGTTAGAATTTTATAATATTTTAAGGAGTAAAATACCAGCCCCTTTTAAAGTTTTTACAGATTGCATAAAGATAGAGAAAAATGATAGTACTATAGTACAACCCGATTTAAGTATAATTGGCGATTTTACTAGATTTAATAGAGCAGGCAATTATGCGGGCGCTCCACCACTTGTGGCTGAGATATGGGCACCGGGTAATCGTAGAGATGAACGACGAGAGAAGTTAGCGTTGTATGAATCTATGGGCGTTGCTGAGTTTTGGAGTATAGATTATAATACAGGTGGGTTTGTTCAGTATTATTTTAAAGATGGTAAGTATGTTATTGGAAAGGATATTATTGTTTATAATCAGCAGGAATATAGTTCTTTATCTGAACTGGATTTATGCTTAGAAGATTATGATACTTTAGTTAGGTTAAAGAGTTTTCCTAATGTAGAGATTAATTTATTGGATTGTTTCGTACCAATGCAAAATTTTATATTTTAAAAGGGGCATATGCCCCTTTTTTTCTTACTTATATATCTTAGCCAGTTTAGTAAATGCATCTAAGGAGTTTATAACTGTTTGGTTACTTACGCAGTAAGAAACTCTAAAATATCCAGGGCAACCGAAGGCGGAGCCTGGTACTAGTAACAGATTAAATTTTTTAGCCTCCATACAAAACAGTACATCATCACTTATTGGCGCTTTAGGAAATAAATAAAATGCCCCTTGGGGATATACGCAAACAAAGCCTAGGTCGGTTAAATGTTTATATAATATATCGCGGTTTAATTTATATAAGCTTATATCGACTTCAACATCTACACATTTTTCAATAACCTTTTGAAATAAAGATGGAGCGTTTACAAATCCTAAAATACGATTAGCTACTCTTAAAGCCTGAATCATATCTTCAAAGCTTTCCATATTAGAATTCATACATACGTATCCTATACGCTCGCCAGCTAATGATAGCGATTTGCTATATGAATAGGCAATAAACGTATTGTCATAAAACGGCAATACACATGGCACATCCACATTATCATAGACGATCTCTCTATAAGGTTCATCGGATATTAAATAAATGGTATTCTGGGCGGACTTTTTGCGCAAAGTTTCGGTTAACTGGGTTAACAGTTGCTCAGTGTACACTACCCCAGTTGGGTTGTTTGGCGTATTTATAATCACAGCCTTAGTCCGCTCAGTAATAGCACTTTCAAGCATTTGTATGTTTGGCTCAAAAGTTGGATAGTTTGCAGGTATCACAACCAATTTAGCCCCAAAGTTAGATACGTAATGTGTATACTCTCCAAAAAACGGAGCGAATACTATTACTTCGTCGGCTGGATTTAAAATACATTTTAAAATGATATTTAAGGCACCAGCCGCGCCTACAGTCATAGCTAGGTTATCACTAGCTAAATCTAAATTGTACTTTTCGTTTAGCGAATTAGCAATAACCGCTCTAGTGGACTCAAAGCCTGAGTTATTCATATATCCATGCACTAATTTAGGTTGTTCGTTAACTAAAATATCATTAATAATAGTAATAATTTCATCTGGTGGAGCCACATTAGGGTTACCTAGACTAAAGTCATATACGTTTTGTGCACCGTATTTTTCTGTAAGCGCCTTACCTTCTTCAAACATTGCTCTAATTATAGAGCTTCCTGCTACAAGTTCCTTCATATTTTCTGCTATCATAGTATCCATCCTTTTGAACTATTATAAAAGTTCAGGTCTCTACGTTAAAGTAATAGACTTTCCATAGTTGTAAGTAAAGTTTCTGGCACATAAGTTTTGCCATAACCTTTTCCAATATCTAACCCAGGTTTATTGTCTCCATGAAAATCACTGCCTCCAGAAGGAAATAAGTTATGCGCTCTACATAGCTCCAGATACTTAGCTTCCTGCTGTGCACTATATTCAGGGTAAATTGACTCAATTCCATCAAGGCCAGCTGCCGCTAGGTCTGAAATAAACTGCTCAACATTAAGTTTATAAATGTGAGGATGTGCAATAGAAGCAAGTCCTCCAGCTTGGTGAATAACATCAATACATTCGGTATAATCTATAAATTCTCTACCAATATACGCAGGTTTACCACGGCCTAAATAGCGATTAAACGCCTCATCCATAGACCCAACGTATCCTTTATCCACTATTACTCTAGCTACATTTGCACGGGTAATTATATTATTATCACCAACATTAAGCTCGTCAAAACTAACTTCCATCCCTAGCTCTTTTAAGCGTTCTAACATCATAACGTTACGTTCATCACGTACTTTTTTAATTTTAGTTATAGTCTGTTGTAATTTTTGATTTTCTATGTCTAAAAAATACCCAAGTATATGCACCTCAACATTGTTGTAACTTGCGCTAAACTCAGTGCCAGCAATTACTCTAAGGCCAACTCTCTCACCCCACTTTTTGCATTCGCTAACACCAGCTGTAGTATCATGGTCAGTGAGCGCAATAGCCACAAGACCTTTAGCTTTAGCGTAAAAAGCGAGCTCCTTTGGTGTAAAAGTTCCATCAGACATTGTAGAATGTACATGTAAATCAACAGGGTACATCAATAACCACCTCCAAATATAAATATATATCTATTGTAACAGGTTATTACTACTATTAAAAGCTATAATTATAAGATAATCATTATATAAGAAGGTTTTTTAATTTGTGAAAAAATATAATACAAAATTTGTATAAATAATTAATTAGGGCCTTGAATGTGGAATTGTATATGTTATAATAAATCGAGCTTACATTTATAGGAGGCAGCACATGAAACACATAACAACCCTAAACACAAAAAACTTAACTACTGTAAAAGGTGGATGCGGAGAATGTCAAACCTCTTGCCAATCTGCATGTAAAACATCTTGTACAGTAGGAAATCAAACTTGCGAACAATAAGTTTTTAAGCTAGTAGTCGTAACTACTAGCTTTTTTTAGCATCTTTAAGTTATTTATTGGAGGAACATATGATTCACAAATTTCAGTTTGAAAACTCAAACATTATAATGGACATTCACAGTGGTGCAGTTCATGTAGTAGACGATATAGCGTATACTATAGTAGAAGATGCACTTAATTTATCTACTGAGCAGGTTGTTCAGAAGTATCAATATCAGTTTGATGATAGGCAGCTAAAAGAAACTATTGAGGAGCTTTTGCAGCTGCAACAACAGCAGATATTAAATACGCCGGATATATATCAAGATTTTGTACCTGCTTTGACTAATCGTAGCCCAGTTGTTAAAGCTATGTGTTTACATGTAGCTCATGATTGTAATTTAGCTTGCAAATACTGTTTTGCTAGTGAAGGTGAATATCATGGCGAGCGCGGACTTATGAGTATTGATGTTGCAAAGGCAGCTGTGGATTTCCTTATTAAAGGTTCGGCGGGGCGTAGGAATATTGAGATTGACTTTTTTGGCGGAGAGCCACTTATGAATTTCGATGTGGTTAAGCAAGTTGTAGAGTATGCGCGCAGTAAGGAAGATGAGCATAATAAAAATTTTAGGTTTACTATGACTACTAATGGTGTTTTGCTTAATGATGAGATAATGGAGTTTTTAAATGAGCATATGCACAACGTGGTTTTAAGTTTGGATGGTCGTCGTGATGTTAACGATTGGATGCGTCCAACTAGGAATGGTAAGAGTAGTTATGATATTATTATGCCTAAGTTTAGAAAGCTAGTTGATAGCCGAAATGGTAAGCAATATTATATTAGAGGGACGTTTACACGAAATAATTTAGATTTTTCTAATGATGTACTGCATATAGCAGATGCAGGGTTTAATGAAATATCAGTAGAGCCTGTGGTGGCCCCTTCAGATGTGGATTATGCATTACAAGAAACTGACATTGAGAAGTTGTGCGAAGAGTATGAGACTTTGGCTAAGGAAATGTTGTCGCGACATAAGCTTTGTGGGAAAAGCTTTAACTTTTTCCACTTTATGATAGACCTTAGTGGTGGGCCTTGTGTGCACAAGAGACTGGCAGGCTGTGGGTCGGGTACTGAGTATTTAGCGGTAACTCCAGAAGGGGATTTATTCCCATGTCATCAGTTTGTTGGGCTAGACGAGTTTAAGATGGGTGATGTTTGGCACGGTGTTACTAATTTTGAAAAGCGTAATGAGTTTGCACAGTGCAATGTGTATTCTAAAGAAGATTGCACTAGCTGTTGGGCAAAACTTCATTGTAGTGGTGGCTGTGCAGCTAATTCATATAACTTTAATGGTACTTTAAATGGAACTTATCGCATTGGTTGTGAGCTGCAAAAGAAACGACTTGAATGTGCGATTGGATTAAAAGCCGAAATTAGTTTAGAAGTACCAGATATATCTACTGAAGTTAGAGACTTAAGCATTGAAGTGGCTTCGATTGAAACCATAGAAACTGCTTAAAATTTCATGTTTAAACTTATCTAAGAATGGTTATTCTAGGTATTATTAAGCGTGGAGAAAAGCATTGCACCAATCCGTGCGGTGCTATTTTTTTTGGAGGTGAGCACGGGCGCTAAATGGAGATGGTAAAAATTTTATTTTGGAGGTGAATGAGAATAATGAAACAAATATTACTAGTAATAACTTTAACGGTTGCATGTATATTTCTTGCTGTCTATGGATTTAACGGATTATTTTCATACCATGGAATAAAGCTAGGACTTGACTTGCAAGGTGGAGTGAATATTGTTTATGAAGCAACAGTGGAAGAAGCGCCGACTGCGGACGAGATGAATGCAGCAGTGCAGATGATACAAACTAGGCTAGATAATGAGAATTATACGGAAGCAGAAGTTTCGATTGAGGGAGACAGAAGAATTAGGGTAAATATCCCTGGTGTTGATGACCCACAAGAAGCGATTTCAAATATTGGAGCTACCGCGCTTTTAACTTTTGAGGACGAGAATGGTAATGTTGTGCTGGAAGGTAAAAATATTGAAAGGGCGATTGCTCAAATTGCAGACACTGGTTTTGGTAACGAAAGCATTGTTTCGATTAAGTTAGATGCACAAGGAACTGAAGCATTTAGAATTGCTACTGAAGAAAATATAGGTAAACCAATTATAATTAAGCTTGATGGTGAAATTATAAGTGCACCTATAGTTAATGATGTAATTAGAAGTGGTGAGTCTATGATTTCAGGTTCATTTACTCAAGCTTCGGCAAAACAGTTGGCTGAGCGTATTGAAGCTGGTGCATTACCATTTGCACTAACGCCAGTGTCCTCTAGCGGAGTTGGTGCTAAGTTAGGTATGGAAGCATTTACTTCAAGCTATAGAGCGGCTGTTATTGGATTTGTTATAGTATTACTGTTTATGCTTGTTGTGTATAGAGTTAGCGGAGTTGCTGCTAATATAGCACTTGTATTATATGTGGCATTAGTTGTAATTACACTTAGCTTAATTGGAGCAACGTTAACATTGCCAGGTATGGCTGGAATTATTTTATCAGTTGGTATGGCAGTAGATGCTAATGTAATTATTTTTACACGTATTAAAGAGGAGTTAGCAAATAGAAGTGTGCGTTCAGCAGTTGAGGCTGGATTTAACAAAGCTTTAAGTGGAATTGTGGATGGAAACGTTACAACGCTTATTGCGGCATTTGTACTATACTTTCTAGGTACAGGAATTATAAAAAGCTTTGCTACTACGCTAGGAATTGGGATAATGATATCTATGTTTACAGCTTTAGTTATAACTAGAATGTTACTAAGAGGATTAGTTGCAGCAGGGCTAAATAAACCACAATACTACGGAGGAGCAAAACCAAATAGTTAATATAGCTTAAAAATGCGGCAACAAAATAGTTGCCGCATAAATACATTATAAAGGAGGCAATTCCATGAAAAACCGTAAAATATTTTTTGCGTTTTCAACAATCTTAATACTGATTGGCTTGGGCGCAATGATATATAATCATATGCAAGGTGAGGATATATTAAATTTTGATATAGAATTTAAAGGCGGTACAGTGCTACATCTTGATTTAGAACAGCAGTTTAATATAGAAACTGATATACGCCCACTTGTGGAGGAGTTTTTTGGTTCTGCAGTAATACAGGAGGTACCAGGAACTTATGAGGTGATTATTACTACACAAGAGACAGACCAACAATCTCGTCAGCAATTTGTGGAACAACTTAAAGTGAATTTTGGTCTAACTAATAATATAATTCTTGCTGAAGATTCGGTTTCACCAACCATTAGCCCAGAAATCCAACGAAATGCAGTAAATGCAGTGTTATTAGGTTCATTTTTAATGTTGATATATATATGGATACGCTTTCAAGACTTTAAATTTGGAGCGGCAGCGGTTTTAGCTCTAATTCATGATGTATTAATTATGATAGGGGTATACGCAGTGTTTAGGATTCCACTTAATAATTCGTTTATTGCGGCAATCCTAACTATAATTGGGTACTCAATCAATGATACTATTATCGTATTTGACCGTATCCGCGAAAATAGAAAGTTAATCAGCGGTCATGATGAAGCGATAGTAACAATAAGTATAAAGCAAACGCTAACACGCTCAATTAACACATCAATCACAACACTGATTATGGTGAGTTCGTTATATATATTTGGTACATCATCAGTTAGAGAATTTGCATTCCCACTAGTAATAGGAACAATTTCGGGGACATATTCTTCAATATTTATAGCAAGTCCTATTTGGTATGAACTACGCAAATTGACGCGTAACAAAAACCAAAAAAAGAACACAAAAGAACCAGACCCACAAAATGCATAATCTAAAGGCTTCAATTTACTATTGGAGCCTTTCCAATTATTTCTGGATAAGAAGATTATACCAAACTTTTTACATATCTTTCCAATTCTATGTGACACCTCTAACATGAACCATCTACTCAATCCCGTGAAAATACAGCGTTTCGCCAGTCTAAAATAGGAAAAAACACACAGCTTGTCCCTAAATTCCGTCATATTCACTTACAGACGCGCATAATATATAGCGATATACATCATATAGTCAACGGCTATTTGTGTCGATTTAATTAATGTCATTACAATAAAAATACACGTTAAGGAGTATATCAATAGTTAGTGTTTATTATATAATCAAATATACTTATAAACCTACAAATATGTTCCTTAAAACCAAAAACATAATAAAAAAGGAGGCAGCTACTTGACAATATATACCATATCTTATTTATATAGAACGATAACCAAGTTCAGATAAATAATTTTTCAGTACCGATGGCTAGTCGGGAATGCGTGAACGCAGGTTTACTTGTAATCTGCGGCGTACGCCTTTGGAGTGTTATATCAAATGACGGTAGCAAGCTATACAGCAAAGTCAGACACGATGAATAAGGAAAACTCTTGATATGGATATGTTTGTCTATAGTTTAAGTAGCAGAGAAAATATGAGTAAAAGAATGAAGAAACATATCGCACTATGCCTAAGCATGTCATTAACAATAAGTATAATTCAAATGCCAATACAAACATATGCTAGCTCTACCGAGTTTTACGATATATCAACTCACTGGGCACAAGACAGCATAGAAGCATTAACAGACGTTGGAATCCTTGGTGGCTACGGAGATGGTAGCTTCAGACCAAACAACGGCATCACCCGCGCAGAGCTATCAGCCTGCATATATAAAATATTTAATCTAACACCAGGTACCGCATACAAAAGCTACAACGACGTACAATCCAGCTTCTGGTATCACGAAGCCATATCAGTAGTCGCTGGCCTAGGCTTAATCAACGATTATGGCAACGGCATGTTCTACCCCGACACACTCGCGTCCCGCGAAGAAGTTGCATACGCAATAGTTCAAGCATATAGATTACTTGAAGATAACACCAACACCAAAATCAACTTCAGCTTCGCTGACAGCTCCGACATATCAGACTGGGCTGCCGAGTCCGTAACCGCACTCGTTGCAGAAGGACTCCTAGCAGGCAGGCCAGACGGCACGCTAGACCCAAAAGGAGCCATCACAAGAGCCGAAATGGCCACGCTACTAGACAGACTTACTGGGCGCTTCATCACATCTCCAGGCAACTATACAAATTTTACAGAGACCAACAATATAATTATCAATACTGAAGATGTAACCTTAACCAACGTAAACGCCAAAGGCAACGTATACATCGCACAAGGTGTTGGTGATGGTGATATATACCTAAACAACGTAACCATCGACGGTACATTATTCATAGAGGGAGGCGGTTCCAATTCAATCTACATAAATGGAGGCAACATAAACCGCATCATAATAGATAAATACGATAACGACGTACGCGTCGTTAGCACCAACAAAGCTGAAGTAGACGAGATAATAGCGCAGAGCGGATGCACAATAGAAGGTAGCATGGAACTAGACACAGCATACGTATATGCATCAAACGTAATCTTCAATCTACTTCCAAGCAAAATATTCCTTGCCGATGGCATAAGCACCACAGTCAACGGCACCAAATTAACAAGCTCCCAAATAGCATCCAACGGTAGCTATAGCCTAAGCACCAGCTCCTCCAGCAGCAGTTCATCCAGCAGCAGCGGTGCTACATCATCAACATTACCTGGATACAATTCAAATCCAGATGCATGGTTCCCATGGTATGGTGACAACGACACAACCGTCACATCGCCTACGCTTGCGACCAACATAACTGCGCAAGTTGGCGACGACGTAACAGTTAGAGTATCCAACTCAACAACATCATGGACCGATAGTGTAGTTCTTAGATTAAATGGTAACGTTCTAGTATATGGCGTAGATTATACCTTCGATTCTAGCGGTAACATATGCCTCTACGACCATCTATTCACCGACGCTGGTTCATACACAATAACTGCTGTTGCTAACGGCTTCACAACCTCCACAGCTACAGTAACAATAACTGCACTTACCATAGAACCAGAAGAGCCTGAAGTAGAAACAGAAGACCCTGACGAAGAAACGCAAGACCCAGATGTAGAAGAAGAAAAAGATACTACTGCACCAACCTTATCATACTACGGTGCTAACCCATTAGTAATCGAATACAGCAGTACAATGACATATCCTTCAGTAACCGTTCGCGACAACGTAGACGGCACATCATATATAACAGTACCAACCACCATATACGATGAAACCGGCCGAATCGTCTCTAGCGTCAATACTAACAACGAAGGTGCTATATATACACTCATATACCAAGCCACCGACAAAGCTGGCAACACTAGTAGCGAGCTTAGCATAACAGTGCAAATTGGGCAAGCTACTCAAGAGCCTGTTGAAATTAGCCGTCCTGCTGCCTACGCTGATGGCACTCGCAGGCTATACAACAACAGCGAGATTACCACCGCACAAGCAATATCACTAGATGTTACTCCTGCTGACTCCAGCATATACTACAGCATCAACGGCAATGGCGAAACTCGCTACACTAGTCCTTTCTATCTTCATGACTTCGCTGAAGAAGAAACAATATCGCTCTACGCTTATGCCACTAACGATGGTGTTAACTCTGCTGCATTAGATATAGATTTAAAAATTGTCCATGAGTTAACAGAAGACTTAGACGGCGACGGCACCGACGATGGCAGCACAGAAGAGCCAGACACAGAAGACCCACAAGAGCCTTCTATCGGCCTAGCTCCTAGCATCGGCATTAGCTCTGCCAACGACATTACCTACAGCTTCAACCAAGACAACTGGACCATAGAACTATACATCCCATCAGCGTGGGAATCATGGGCACAAAGCATCACCAGCATAGTCCCAGAATTCGGCAGGTCTAGAATTAGCGGCAGCTATTACGAAAACGGCATATATTATATAGACGTTAGCAACCTAACCCAAGCTGGCTCCTACACTATGTTTATATATGCTGATGGCTTCAGCAGAACACATTTTGATTACACAATAGAAGATACTTACAACAACGAGATAGCCCTAGAGCTTCAAGCCGCAATGCAAGCTGCCAGCGACTTTATATTATCACTAAACATCTATCCTGATATAACAACCGTATCAGATGTAGAATATAGCGAGCAGTTCGTATTCCAATACCAAGTTGATGTTCTAGAAAACATCATGAGCGAGGCGGATATAATTTTAACACAGTTATTACAAGGCAATTATACTGATTTTGATTATATAGATGCACTTATAGATGACATTCAAACCACCATAGGCCAAATCTCCACCAACTTCTATACTGGTACAAATGTAGTAACTCCAGATAGCTTCATGTTATCTACATCTGGTAGAACTGCTACCGTAAAATGCGAATTAGCTAACTACATCACAGCAGCCAGAATAGTATATGAGCAAGAAGACGGCAGCAAGGTATACTACGACATACCTACCAATGATACCAATTGGCAAACTATTAATTATACAACACTTGATTTAACAGAAGGCAAATACACCATATGGATAGAAGTTAGCGTTGATGGCGTAGTTAGCAACTTAGCATCCACCTCAAAATCATTCTGGATATACGAAGATGGCAGCGTATCAGTAGCGAATCCTACAATCACATTAGACGGTGTATTAAGCGACGGGTCATATATAACTAGCGTAGATGCTACAATCACCATCCCAGAGCAGATAGAGTTTATAGAGTACACATACAACGATAGTGAGTGGGTTAGAGTATATTCTTCTGGCAACGGCGGATTTGATAATACAGATATTGCAAACATCAGTTGGTCTCATAAACTAACATTCACACAAAGTGGCACCCTGGAGGTTAAAGCATATCAAAATGGTGAAGTAACAGGAACTGCTACACAAGAAATAGCAATATCCGAACTACCTGGCCTAGGACTTGTTCCAGATGCAAACCTAAGGGCACAGCTTGGCACAAGTTATGCTCAAACCGGTGTAGTAGATGCAAATGGTGAATACGTACTACTTAGCGTATTAGAGTCACTTAAAGTTGCAGATTATGAAAATGCAATAGAGCTATTAAGTGGTCTTCAGTATGCTACAAACATGTATTATTTAGATGTTAGCAACGATAGCGACATCAGTCCTAACAACATAACAGACTTAAACTTTAATCATCTACCTGCATCGCTAATGTACTTAGATGCAAGCAATAATCCTATATCATCAATAACAGGATTAATAGATGCTGCTGTATATGGTAGAAGTAACGGCGCTTCAAACTTAAAAACGCTAAAATTAAATAATACAAACTTAACAAACGAAGATATAAGCACACTAGCTACACTTAGTTATTTAGGTAATTTAGAAACTTTAGATATTAGTAATATAGAAAGTCTTACAGACGTAAGCGAGCTAAAAAGCTTAACTAGTTTAAAGACATTATTACTAAACGATACGCAAATTAGCAGTATAAACGGAATATCAGCTCTTAGTAAACTAACAACCTTAAATATCGCAAATACGCTAGTTAGTGATATTTCGCCAATAGCAACATTGACAAACCTAAGTAAGCTATATTTGCCTGCTGGAGTTACAAATATTAGTACAATAACACAACTGCCTAGCTTGACAGAGTTAATAGTACATTATGATATAGTAGAAACAGAAGCGTTTAAAACGACGCTACAAGCTATTTTAGGGACTACTAATGAGTTTAGTCTAGCAATAGATACAGAAGGGCTATATGACGACGATTGGGCGCTTCTGTGGCAAGAGGAGTTTTTAGAGCAGTATTTGCCTAATGCAAATGTATCACTATACGTAAATGAGGGTAATGAGATAGAAGACCCTGCAGATACGCTAGTAAGCAAACCTAATATTTCGCAAATGATAGTAGAAGCAAATGGATGTTCAGCAACAATTACATTTACAGCAGATAATACAAGCGAAAGCGCAGCAACTAGCGCGACATTATTCTATGATGTGGATGGAGTTAGACATACCGTAATAGTAGATGAAAATAATACGTATGGAACAAACTCAGCGACATGGCCTAATGTTAAAGTTTATTTAGATGATTTACCAGATGGCAACTATACGGCTTATATGTATACATCTAATAAGCTAGGTGATAGTGAGATTGATACAGAATCATTTAAGATAGATAACGAAGCGCCTATGTTTATATACACAGGAAGTACTACATTAAACTACGCTGTAGGAGAAGGCTTCTCTATGCCAGAAGTAAGCGCAGTAGATGCAGTAGACGGGCCACTAGTTGTTAGCAGTCAAATTACTAAGTACGGCGAAGTAATAGGGGCGATTGATGCAGATGAGATGGGAACTTATATAGTGACTTATAGCGCAACAGATTCGCAAGGATTTACGTCAACATTAGTAATAACTATTATTGTTGGAGATGCATCGAAAATAGAGTTATGGGAAGCTATAGGAATTGCTCAAGAGAATGCAGCATCAGTTGTAGTTAGTTCTTTTGGAGGAGAAGATATATATCCTGGAACTACATGGGTAACACAAAGTGATTTAACGTTATACGAAGCAGCAATAACTACAGCTCAAGGTGTATATGATAATGAGAATGCTACGGATGATAGCATTGCTAATGCTATAGCTATGCTTGCTTATGCGACTGATATGTTTAATGAGAAGAAGCAAGACGGTACGTTTGGAACGGGCGGTGTAGTTTCTGGTGTAACTTTACCATCTGAGTATACAATTACTCTAGGTGATAATACGCTACTTAGCGCAACTGTATCAGTGGAAAACTTAGCTAATATCGTATATGTATCTAGCAATGAAAATATTGTGGCTATTGATGGCTTTAATATTATAGGAACAGGAATAGGATATGCGACTGTTACAGTTATAGCGACTGATATATATGGATTTGAATATACTGCGTCATGTGTAGTAGGAGTAGAGCCGGATGGAGAGATAAATGGTCTAGATTTGGATATTAAGACAGATACGATATTTGCAGGCCAATCTTTGCAATTAACGCCAATATATCTGTATAAAAATAGCAATATACCAGATGTAAGCTGGGCGCTTAGGGATACTGATTATGGCATGGCTACCATTACTCAGGATGGTTTAGTTACAGCAGGAAGTGTAACTACTACTTCTGCAATACAAGTAACAGCGGCGGCTACAGTAGGAAGTTATAGCTATATAGCAAATAGTGATATAACAATATTGCCACTGGGAGCAACTGTACCAAACGTATCAATTACGTTTAGTGACGCAGCATTAACATTAAGCACTGATGATGAGCCATATGAGTTAGTGACTACGTTAGCGCCTACAGCAGCGCAGATGTTAGATATAACATGGCACTCAACAGCAACTGATGTTGTAAGCGTGGTGGATGGAGTACTAACGCCAGTAGGAGCAGGGACAGCAACTATTACTGCAACAGTAAATGGCAATGGGAACGCGACAGCGACATGTATTGTAATGGTATCGGGAAATGGAGATAGCGGAAGTACAGAGTCGGTGCCAGTGGACTTGGTATCGTTACAGAGTTCGTTAACACTAGATGTAGGAGATGAGTATACTTTAACTGCAGGAGTGTATCCAGCGAATGCGACTAATCAGGCGATTAACTGGACTTCTAGTGACTCATCGCTAGTGTCAGTAAGTAGCGCAGGTGTGTTAACAGCGCATGGAGCGGGAGACGGCGTAGTTATAACAGCGACATCGGCTAGTAATCCGGATGTATCTAGTACATGTACAGTTACAGTAAATACGGTGGAGCCAGCGGATATAACGTTAAATAGAACTGCTGATACTATAAATATAGGAGGAACTGTGCAACTAAGTGCTGTGATAAGCCCGAGTAATGCAACTAATCAGGCTGTGGTGTGGAGTTCTAGTGACTCTCTTGTGGCAGCTGTGGATGAAAATGGGTTGGTGACGGGATTATCTGAGGGAACGGCGATTATTACTGTAGTTACAGATAATGGAGTAAGCGCTGACTGTGAGATAGAGGTAGTGACTTCGGGAAGCGATATAGTGGTAAGTAAGGTTGAGATAAATCCGGGTGTAAATCAAACGATTATGCAAAATCAGACGTTGCAGTTGGAGGCGCTAATAACGCCTTCAGCAGCAAGTAATCAACAAGTGACGTGGAGTTCTAGTAATGAAAGCGTAGCGACTGTAGATGCAAATGGGTTGGTGAAAGGAGTAGGGAATGGAACGGCGGTGATAACGGTTACGACAGATGATGGGGCTAAAACGGATACTATAACAGTAGTAGTATCCGCTATAGCGGCAACAAGTATTACGCTAAATAAGTCTGCTGATGTATTGTTAGTAAATGATGATTCTAAGAGCTATACGCAACTTGTGGCGACTGTGATGCCAAGTGATGCAACTAACCAGGAGTTGGTGTGGAGTTCTAGTGACCCATCAGTGGCGACTGTGGACCCGACGGGATTTGTGAGTGCAGTGAAGACGGGGGTGACAACTATAACAGCGGCAATATCGGATGATGCGAGCTTATGGGCGACATGTAGTGTGACGGTATCGGAGGATGGGGATATTGCGACGACAGGATTAACGCTTAACTCTACAGCAGAGGTTGTATCAGTAAATCATTCTGTGGATTTGGTGGCTACGGTGCATCCGACAGGTGCGTCTAATCAAAATATACAGTGGTCAACTAATAACTCTAGCGTGGCGACGGTGGACCAGTATGGGACTGTGACAGCAGTGGGAGAAGGGTCGGCGACTATTACGGCGACGCAAGGGAGCTTTAGTGCAACATGCGGAATTTTTTGTGTTAATGTACCGGCAGCGTCGTTGTCGCTAAATAGGACGCAAGATACTATAGGATTAGGGTCGAATACTACGCTTACGGCGACTTTGGGGCCTGAGAATGTTTCTGATGGAGCTATTACATGGTCTACTAGCGATGCTTCTGTGGTGAGGATTTTGAGCCAGGATGATGAGTGTGCGATTATTTACGGAGCATCTACGGGAGAAGCGACTATTACGGCGACTGCGTCTAATGGATTGTCGGCTGAATGTAGGGTGAATGTGGAGACGGGGACTATTTCGGTTACGGGGATTACGTTGGATAGTTACCATTATGACTTGGTGGAAGGAGAGGCTGTGGACTTGACGGCGTATTTGAATCCATCAGGGGCTTCTAATAAAACGATAAATTGGACGTTAGGAAATGGGAATTTAGCAATTTTGGATGCAAATGCAGATAGTGCGACTATAACGGCAGTTGGAGCAGGAACTACGACGGTGACGGCGACTTCAGCAGATGGGGGATATACTGCGTCATGTACGTTAGTTATAACGCAAAAGCCAGCTGTGGAGATTGATTACTCTGAGGCGGTGTTGTTGATGAATGAGACGGTGCAGTTGACTGAGACGATTACGACGGGGGCAGGAACGTTGCAAAGCTTTGGATGGTCGTCAAGTAATCCGGCGGTGGCGAGCGTGGATGAGAATGGGGTTGTGAGCGCGGTTGGATATGGGAATGCGATTATTTATGCTACAGCAGTGATTGATGGAGAGACTGTGATTGCGGCATGTGATGTGACGGTGACTATTGCAGCGCCGGTGGCGACTCCGTCGGGAGGGAATACTACGAGTAAGCTTAGTGTGACGCTGAGCGCAGCAGAGGGGGCGACTATTTACTATACTTTGAATGGAGTGGATTTGGTGGATGCTGATGAGGCTGATATTTATGTGTATACGGGGCCAATAGAATTGTCGACGCAAACTACACTTAAGGCGGCAGCAACTATTGAAGGCGCGACATCGTTGCAATTGGTGGAAGGGTATACTTTTACACCAGCAAGTCCGACTAACTTGAAGTTTGAGAATTTTTCTATGGATGAAGGGGCTGTGAGTGGGCTTGCGACTTTTAGTGTAACGGTATCTGAGATTACGGATGGAATTACTTTGTATCATAAAACTGCGGATGAGTCTGTTTTTACAGCGTCTGATAAGGCGGCGGTGTCTTTAGGAGATACGTCGGCTACGGTTAGCGCTATGTTGGAGGATAATCAGACGCATTCGATTTATTTGGTGGCGCATAATGGGAATGAGACTAGCGCGGAGTCGTATTTGTATACTTTGACTTTACCGAACTTGGAAGGTTTGGCGGCGGATTTGGAGTCTGCATATAATTTGCATAGCTCGATGACTAATAAGATTAGTTTTTTTGAAGGAAGGGATTATGATGAGGATGAGCAGTGGGTAAGTAAAGAGGCTTATGATGCGTATTTTAATGCTATTGATGAGGCGCAAGGTGTGTGGAATAATAATTCGGATGATACGGTGGCGATTAATAATGCGATTATTGCTTTAGCGGAGGCTACGGCGGTGTTTGAGGCGGCGATTTCGTATGGTACTCCGGTGGCAGATGCGCCTACTATTGTGGATTTGTCGGTGGGTAATGGTGTGACTGTGACGGTGACGGCAGCGGCGAATAATAGTACTTCGGAGGTGAAGGATACGAAGGGTATTAAGGTTTATTATTCTCGTTCTAATGGGTCTTCGGAGTGGGTGCAGGTTTATGATGATGTTGTTACTTGTAGTGATGCTAGCGTGAATGTTGAGGATATTTCAGCAGATTTTAATAAGGCGACGGGGTATGGAAAAATAACTTTGCCGGTGACTGAGATTGATGAGTATACTATTTATGCTTTTTCGGTGAATGAGAATGGAGAGAGTCTGACTGCGGATAGCGATGTGGTGGAGGTTGCTGCTTTGTTTAACTGGGTGAAGAATGATGGAACGGTGGTGCAGTATGCTGGTAATAATGTTATTTGGTTAGGTCCAGAGGATGCAGGCGTGAAGTATGCGTTGCCGGTTGTTTTGCTGGAGGGGACTACTATTCAGGCTGGACCTACGATTGAGACTCCAAGTGATGGGAATTCGGATGTGGATATTAATAGCTTTTCGCTGGATTATTCGTTGGCTGACCCGCAGGAGGGTACTTATAAGGTGACTTATGCGACTAGTGCGGACTCGGATGTGCATGCTACTTTGATTTTCTATATTAGTTTTGAGTAATAAGTATTAGGCTATCGCTTCGGCGGTAGTCTTTTTTTTCTCTCCCGCTCAGCAAAGCTGACATCCCCCTCACTAGAGTGACTCTCACCCACATATTATGCTCCTGTGGAAGCCTAAGTATAGTTATATTATCTGTAGTACTTTTATAAAAAATTGGAAAAAACTTACAGGTATATAATAGGGGGTGGGGCTTTATCATATACCCTTAAGATGCTATACTAATAGCAAATATTTCTAATTTCGGAAAGGAGATAAAGCGTGTTTAGGTTTTTAAAGGTTCAGAAACCAGAATCAATAGACATAGGAGAAGTAGACGACTTTATAGCAGACATCGATGTGATAGACATTCGCGATACAAATGAGTTTGAGCAAGGACATATTGAAGGAAGTCGAAATATCCCTGCTAGGAAGTTATTATTAGAGCCTATGCGCTATCTCAAGCAAGAGCTTAAGTCTTATATAGTGTGCCAAAATGGTGTTAATAGTACTAGAGTAGCACAGATACTTAATAAAGAGGGTTTTAAAGTAGGTAATGTAAGACATGGTATGGATGCTTATCATAAGGACGACGTTTTACTTGCAGAATAAGGGGCTAAAAAGCCCCTTTTTTGTTATCTATATATTATATCTTCACGCTTTGGTCCATTTGATATCATTGTTATAGGGTATCCTAAATGTTTTTCTACGAATTCTATATATCCTCTAGCTTGCTCAGGTAAGTTTTCGTATTTAGTAATGCCTTGTATATCACATTTCCAGCCGTCTACATATTCAAGGACCGGTTTAGCTCTGTTAAGTTCTACTGTATTTGGGAAAACTGTAGTAGTTTGCCCATCTATTTCATATGCAACACATACAGGGATTTTATCTAGGTAGCCTAGCACGTCTATTAGAGAAAATGCAATGTCTGTAGTGCCTTGTAACATGCATCCGTATTTAGAAGCGACGCAATCAAACCATCCCATGCGACGTGCGCGCCCTGTTGTAGCTCCATATTCTCCATCATCTCCACCTAGCTTCCTAAGCTGTGCTGCTTGTTCATCAAATATTTCGCTAACGAAAGCGCCTGCTCCTACTGCTGATGAGTAGGCTTTTACTACTGTAACGACTCTTTTTATTGCTGTGATAGGAACTCCTGCGCCTACAGTAGCGAAACCTGCTAATGGCGATGATGATGTTACAAACGGATAAATTCCATTGTCAGTGTCTTTTAGTGCACCTAGTTGTCCTTCTAATAATATGTTTTTTCCTTGCGCGATTGCATCATGGATAAAATAAGTTACATTAGCAATCATCGGTTTTAATCTTTGGCGATAAGTAACTAACTTATCAAATAAATCTTTAGGATTAAGCACAACTTCTGAATCATATAGTGATGCTATTGTCTGATTTTTCATTTCACATACTTTGGCTAAACATTTTATAAGTATGTCATCATCATACATTTGAGCAACCTGAATACCAATTTTTAAATATTTATCTGCATAAAACGGGGCAATGCCTGACTTAGTGGACCCGAAGCTATCTTGGCCTAAGCGTTCTTCCTCTAATTCATCAAACAATATATGATAAGGCATAACTACTTGCGCTCTATCTGATACTAGTATATTTGGCATAGGAACGCCGCGCTCTATTAGTCCGTCAAGTTCTTTAAATAGTTGGTCTAAATTTAAAGCTACTCCTTGTGCAATAATGTTTGTTACTCCATCACGAAATACACCAGATGGCAGTAGATGCAATGCAAATTTACCATATTCATTGATAATAGTGTGCCCCGCATTAGCACCACCTTGAAAACGCACTATTATATCTGCATCCCCAGCCATTAGGTCGGTAATTTTACCTTTCCCTTCATCGCCCCAATTTCCTCCTACAATTGCACTAACCATAGCAACTCCTCCTTATAAATATAATTTATTTACTTAATATTACCACACCACTAATAATAATTAAAGCGGATTATGTTATATTATTTGTTAAAATGTCATAAAATGTTAGTATTATCTTAGGCATTGCTTTTTTGGTAATTTAGGATATAATTATACTATGATACAAAATAAAATTTAGTGGAGGTTAATATGAGAAACTCTTACAAAAGTCCGTTAGAGGGAAGATATGCTAGCAAGGAGATGTTGTTTTTATTTTCTGAGGATAAGAAGTTTACTACTTGGCGTAAATTGTGGGTAACTTTGGCACAGGTACAGCAGGAGTTGGGTCTTGATATTTCTGATGAGCAAATTGAGCAGTTAAAGCAATATCAGAATGATGTGAATTATGATGTGGCGCAAGTGTGGGAGCAGAAGGTGCGTCATGATGTTATGGCGCATGTGCATGCATATGGCGCTCAAGCAACTAAGGCTATGGCGATTATTCATCTTGGCGCTACTAGTTGTTATGTGGGTGATAATACGGATTTGATTATTATGTATGAAGCGTTGGAGCTTATTCGCGTTAAGGTGCTTAATGTGATTGATGCGCTTAGTAAGTTTGCGAATGAGTACAAGGATTTACCGACTTTAGGTTTTACTCACTTTCAAGCGGCGCAGCTTACTACGGTTGGCAAACGTGCAACTCTTTGGATTCAGGAGTTGGTTTTGGATATTGAGGAGATTGATGATATTTTGGCACATAAAAAGTTGCGAGGAGCGAAGGGTACTACAGGAACTCAAGCTACTTTTATGAATTTGTTTGATGATGATTATGAAAAAGTTAAACAGCTAGATAGCATGGTGGCTAAGAGGTTAGGATATGATGAAGTTTTTGCTGTTACAGGTCAAACTTATTCTAGAAAGATAGATTCGCGTATTTTAAATGTGCTTAGTCAAGTTGCGCAGTCGGCGTATAAGTTTAGTAATGATATTAGGTTGTTGTCGCATTTAAAAGAGATAGAAGAACCGTTTGAGAAAAATCAGATTGGCTCTTCAGCTATGGCGTATAAGCGTAATCCGATGAGAAGTGAACGTATTTCATCGCTAGCAAGGTTTGTAATTTCATTGCCGATTAACGGTGCTATTACGTCATCAACTCAGTGGTTTGAAAGGACGTTAGATGATAGTGCTAATAAGAGACTTGCTATTTCTGAAGCGTTTTTAGCATTAGATGCAGTTCTAGAGACTTATTTAAATGTAGCAACAGGACTTGTAGTTTATCCTAAAGTTATTGGGAGTCGCATTCAAGCTGAGTTACCGTTTATGTCTACTGAGACTATTCTTATGGAAGGTGTTAAACGCGGTGGGAATAGACAGGAGTTGCATGAAAAAATTAGGAAATTATCTATGGAGGCGGCTAATAATGTTAAGATTGAAGGCGGCACTAATGATTTAATCGAACGCATTATTAATGATGGCACATTTAATATGACTAGGGATGAGTTAGAGGGGATATTAGATGCTAAGCAGTTTATTGGCGCTGCTAGTTTGCAGGTTGATATGTTTTTAACTAATGTGGTTAATCCGTTGCTTGATAGAAATAAACATGTGTTGGGTAGAACTGGCGAAGTTAGGGTGTAGAACTTTTTTTTGAATTTACCGTTTTTTATTGTAAAATCGGGTAGAATAACTTTTATAAAGGAGGCAGGGAATATGATATCTAATCAGATTGTTCAAAATACTATTGATGGATTAAAAGCAATAACACGCCATGATTTTTGCGTTTTAGATGCTGAGGCAAAGGTTATAGCGACGACGGGTGAAAGTGTAGTTGGTGAGTATGTGGAGGAGGTTGAAGCGTTTATTAATTCACATGCTGACAGTCAGGAGATGCAAGGTTCTCATTATGTTAAAGTTTTTGATGAGTATTTAGTGGAGTATGTTATAGCTATTCGTGGTAATGATGATGATGCATATAAGTTAGGTAAGTTAGGGGCTTTCCAAATTAAGAGTTTGCTTGTTGCTTATAAGGAGAGGTTTGATAAGGATAATTTCATTAAGAATTTGTTGTTGGATAACCTGTTGTTAGTGGATATTTATAGCAGAGCTAAGAAGTTGCATATTGAAAATAGCGTTGCACGTGTTGTTTATCTAATTGAGAGCCAGAATATTAAAGATACTAACATTTCCGAGGTGCTGCGTAACCTTTTCCCAGATAAGACTAAGGATTTTGTTACTGCTGTTGATGAGAAGAGTATTATTTTGGTTAAGGAACTAGAGTCGAGGGAAGATGATGAGATAGAGAACTTTGCCAATGAGATTTATGATACGTTAAGCTCGGAGACTATGAGTCCAGTGTCGCTTGCTATTGGTACGGTAGTTACTGATTTAAAAGATGTGTCTAACTCGTTTAAAGAATCAGCGATGGCACTTGAGGTTGGGAAGATTTTCAACCGTGAAGGTAATATTTCTACGTATTCTAAGCTCGGTGTAGGTAGGATTATTTATCAGTTGCCATTACCTCTTTGTAAAATGTTTATACAGGAGGTGCTTAAAGGTAAGCGTGTGAGCCATTTTGATGAGGAGACGCTTACTACAGTTAGTAAGTTTTTTGAAAACAGTTTAAATGTGTCTGAAACGTCGCGTCAGCTGTATATTCATAGAAATACTTTAGTGTACCGCCTTGATAAGTTGTTAAAACAGACAGGACTTGATTTGCGAAAATTTGATGATGCCATTATTTTTAAAATTACTATTATGGTTAGTCAATATATGGAATATATGGAAAAGCAGAACACATCTAGGATGTAAAGGGTGTAATAAAATAGTGGAGGGTTAAGATGATTGAATTAACAGGTGTTTCTAAAATTTACTCTAACGGTGCAGTCGGACTGCACCCGACCTCCTTATATATTTCCAAAGGGGAGTTTGTATTTGTTACGGGAAATAGTGGGTCGGGTAAATCTACATTATTAAAGCTTATTTTAAAGGAAATTCCACCTTGTACAGGGCGTATAAGTATTAATAGTAGAGATATTACAACTTTGGTGGAGAGAAAAGTGCCATATCATAGACGGGATGTTGGGGTTGTGTTTCAAGATTTTAGGTTACTGCCTAATAAAACGGTATATGATAATATTGCTTTTGCCATGCAGGTGGTACAAGCACGTCCGAGAGAGATTAGACAGGCAGTGCCTGTTGCTCTAAATTTGGTTGGGTTAACGGAAAAGGCAAAGTGTTATCCGCATGAGTTATCAGGGGGTGAACAGCAGCGTACAGCAATTGCGAGGGCGATTATTAATGATAGCCCTATATTAGTGGCGGATGAGCCTACTGGAAATTTGGACCCAGGAACGGCACTTGGGATTATGAAGGTGCTGGAGGCTGTTAATTGTAAAGGGGTTACTGTGCTGGTGGCAACGCATGAGAGGGATATAGTAAATTCGTTTAAGAAGCGGGTTATTGAAATTAATTCAGGGCGTATTATAAAAGATGAGTTTGAAGGAGGGTATGGTAACCCTAGTTCGTATAATATTTTTAGTAAATCAAAACAAAGGAGGAATTTCATATGAAGCCGTATACTATTAGTTACCTATTTTTGGAGGGACTGAAAGGGCTTTGGAAAAATAGAATGATGGCGATTGCATCAGTAGCAACTATTGTATTATCGCTGTCAGTTTTAGGTGTTTCATATTCAATTGCACAAAATTTTGATTATTTGATGAGACAACTGCAGGTGCAGATGGGGATTACCGCTTACGTAAGTGAGTGGTATTCTGAAGATGATATAATTAGGTTGCAACAGAAGGTTAAAGACATTCCTAATGTGGAGGAGGTAGTGTATATATCAAAAGATGAGGCTTTGCAAATGTTTGCCGCGGATGATGCGAGTTTGTATGAAAATTTTAAAGATGATAATCCGCTGCCACCGTCGCTTGAGGTTATGGTATCGGATATAGTTTATCAACAAACAATAGCAGATAGCTTAGCCGCAATTGATGGGTTAGAAGTGAGTTATTTTGAAGCAGAAACTAAGGTGTTTATTAAGCTAAACAATTCGATACAAATTTTTTCATTTGTACTTATGGCTATACTGGCTATTATATCTTTACTACTTATAACTAACACGATTAAGCTAACACTATTTATTAGGAAGCGTGAAATAGAAATTATGAAACATATAGGAGCTACAGATTCATTTATAAGGGTTCCTTTTTTAGTTGAAGGATTAACTATTGGCATTATAGGAGCTATAATCCCAAGTTTTATTATTTTCCACTCTTATATTTATGTTGATAATCAGGTCGCTACATTACTATCCACTATGTTTGGGGGAATTAGTTTAAAATCTGTAGAAGAGGTTATGTCTGGTTTAATACCAATTTACGCTATTTTAGCCATAGGTATTAGTGCTATTGGTAGTGCTATTGCTATTAGCAGACATTTAAATGTTTAGGGTGAGAAAATGAAGCATATACTTAATATAGTTCTTATACCATCTTTGATAGCTTACAACGTATATGCAGCTACTTCACTTGACAGTAATGCTATACTTAATAGTGATACTACACTTGCTCGAGCTATTGATTATGATATGATTATAAAAGAGCAGATGGAAGCCACGCAAGAGGTTGAAAATCAGATTAAGTCGGAGATAGATGGTATTGAACAAGAATTAGAGACAAATAAGGAAGCTATTGCAGAAGCTACGCAAGAGTTAAATCAGAATTTACAACAGCAGAGTCAGACTAGGGAAGATGTGGAGTTACTAGACTTGGCTGTTATTGAAGTTGAGAATGAGATATTACAAATTGAGCAAGACTTGGAAGTGACTAAACAGCAAATTGAGTTAACTGCGGATGAACTTGTGGCGGCGAAGGTGAGTTTGGATAATCATTACGAAGAGACAAAAGAGCGAATGGTTACTATGTATAAAAATAATCGTAGAAGGTTTATAGAAATATTATTTTCATCGGATACGTTAACGCAGTTATTAAGTAGATCTATTTATATTTCAAGAATAGCAGATTATGATGACAAGTTAATGAGAGATTTTGCAACACAACATGAGCTTGTTATTGCTAAACAACAGCAATTTGATTTAGAATATATGCAAATTGGATTATTGCATGAAAAAGCGGTAGTTAAAAAAGAAGAACTTATTAGCTTGATGGAGCATAAGGTTGAGCAGATATTAGAGTTAGAAAATGCGCATGAGGTAGTTGCTGGGCAAATTAGTGCACTTGAGTTAGCAGGAGCGGAGTTAGAGGAACAGATTTCTGCTATGATATTAGAGTTAACTAAGCTTAGTGAGGTGCAAGAGGAGCTACAAAATGCGGCTGAGGATGAGAATGCAGCAAGGATAGCAGCACAAGCTGCTTTAGCAACAGCGGCAGCAGCAGAAGCGGCAGCATTAGGATATACTTCAAGTTCTAGCAATATATTTAGCTGGCCAGTGCCGGGGCAATATTATATAAGCTCCCAATATAACTCTAGAAGCAATCCAATTTCGGGGCTAACGGAATTCCACCAAGGTATAGATATACCAGCGCCATACGGTACAACTGTGGTGGCGGCAGCTGCGGGTAAGGTTATTACAGCAGGATGGGTTAATGGGTATGGATATACAGTAATGATAGACCATGGTAGCGGACTTGTAACTTTATACGCACATAATTCATCATTAAATGTAAGTGTAGGTCAGTTAGTTGCACAAGGACAAAATATTGCTGGAGTTGGTAGCACAGGCTATTCAACAGGTAACCATTGTCACTTTGAAGTTAGATTAAATGGAGAGCATACTAATCCTTGGTATTTTTTAGAAGATTAAAAAGTAGGCATTGTAAGACAGTGCCTTTTCTTTATTAGGAGGTAAAAAAAATGGTTAGAGAAATGATACCTAGACTATTAGGGCTAATGACAGGAATTGTATTGGCAGTTATACTAATACTCGTGTATTTATTAACACCACAATTGGGACTTGCAACGGTGGAGGTATATGATAGAAATAAGTTAATAATCTTAGACCAAGTTGTTGGTTATCAGTATTTTAAACAGTCAGATTATGAGGATAGAGTTGAGGGGTTGTATTCTGGTTACGTTTCGGGGCTTGAGGATTCTACAACTATGTATTTTACAGCTGAGGAAGCGGCTAAATGGCTTGCGGAGGATAAAGGGAAATACGTTGGTACAGGAATTAAATTTACGTGGGGAATTACTAATCAGTATTTAGTGGTGACAGAGGTATTAAATAACTCGCCTGCAGAAGCTGCTGGTATACAAGTTGGTGATAGGATTACAGCCATAGATGGAGTTTTTGCTATGATGAGTAATGAACTTGATATATACGAAAAGCTAACTTCAACATCTGATGCAGTATATACAGTTATCAAAGATGGTATTGAGACTGATATTGCGCTATTTTCAGCGGAAATTGAAACTGATGCTGTTAATAGTATGTTATTGCAAAATAATATTGGTTATTTAGAGCTGGCATCTTTAAATGAAGGAGCTGTTGAGGAGATTTACTCTCATATAGATAACTTGGAAACTCAAGGAGCTAATAAGTGGATTATTGATATGAGATATTTAAGCAATGCAGACTTTCAAGAAACTATACTATTAACAGATTTGTTAACAGATGCAGGTCCTATGTTTTTATCTGTAGATAAGGAAGGGGAAACGACTGAATATAACTCAGTGAACGAAAAAATTAATGGGCAGGTAGTAATTCTTACGAATGCTAGTACTAGCGGAAATGTGGAGGCAGTGATTGCAACGGTTAAGGATGATGAAAGTATAACTACAATTGGAACAAACACTAAAGGGAATGCAAAAGTGCAAGAATTTATACAACTTAGTGATGGTAGTGGCTTGTTAATTGCAACAGAAAATCTATACACAACTGACGAAAGAGAAATTGGTAGCGAACCTATGGAGCCAGAAATTCTTGTAGAATTAGACGTTGCGTATACGCTTAAACTAGTAACAGAAGGTGTATCTGATAAAGAGCTTGACAACCAGCTTATAGCAGCAATAGAGCATTTAAGCTAACAATTTAGGGATAATCATGTTTTGGACAACGTATAATAATATAGGCTGTTGAATGCTTAGGCAGCCTGAGGTAGAGATAGGAGAATTTATAAGATGAAAAAGTTTTGTTCATATATGGCAGTAAGCTTTTTATTAAGCATATGTTTTATGGGCTGGACAGTTAAGTCAATGGAAAGCTCAAGTGGCATTGATGAGATTAATGACAAATTGTCTATGCTTAGGGACACAATAGATGAATATTATATCGGCGAAATTGATGATGGCAAGTTAGAAGAAGGGATTTACAGAGGATTTGTTGCTGGAGTAGGAGACCCTTATACTAGTTATTATACACCAAAAGAGTTTGCGGATTTTATGGAAAGCGCAAGTGGAGTGTATGCAGGGATTGGGGTACAAATGACTATTGATAAAACGGATAACTCAATTTCTATAGTGGAAGTATTCCCAGGTTCGCCGGCAGAAATTTCGGGTTTGCTTCCTAAAGATAAGATTATAGGTGCGGATGGGACAACTTTAAATGGCGATGATTTTAGTTTAGCGCCAGAATTGATTAAAGGACCAGAGGGGACAGATGTGGTTGTTACTATATATAGACCTTCTGAGGAGACGACTTATGATTTTGTTATTACTAGACAAAACGTAATTTATCCGTCAGTGGAATATGAAATGATGGATAATAACATTGGCTATATGGAGCTTAGAAGTTTTGAGGAGTTAACGTATAGTCAGCTGGTGGAAGGTATTGAGATTCTTGAGTCACAAGGTGCAAAAGGGCTTATTATAGATTTACGAAATAATCCAGGGGGGCTTTTGCACATTACAGAGCAAATTGTGGATGAGTTTATCCCAGATGGAATTATAGTTTCAACGAAAGATAATTCTAAAGAAATCGTTGATTCTATGGCTAGCAGTGATTATAATGATATACCTTTAGTAATACTTGTAAATGAGCAAAGTGCTAGTGCTTCTGAGGTTTTATCGGGTGCTTTAAAAGACCATGGAAGAGCTAAGTTGGTTGGAACTAGAACGTTTGGTAAAGGAATAGTGCAAAGCATATTACCAATGGTAGATGGTTCGGCGATTAAGGTTACTACTTCTGAGTACTACACACCGTCAGGAATTTGTATTCAAGGTACAGGGATAGAGCCAGATTATTTGGTAGAGCTGCCAGCGGAGCTTATGATACTCCCTAATTTAACGTTTGAAGAAGATTTACAATTACAAAAAGCCGTTGAAGTTTTGATTGAAGAAATTGGGTTATAATCTAAGGGATTGCTTGCAATCCCTTATTTGTTCTGATAGGAGGGATTTTATGTTTAAAGAATTAATAACGACCATTTTTAATAACGTTTACTATGTAGTTTTTGATTCTGTATTTTTAATTATAGCTATACTCGTTGTATTTATGTACAGAAAAGAAAATCCTAAGTGGGAGCTGACGGGAATTAAAGATGTTTTACGTGGTACAACTTTAGGGATTATTTTAAGCACTATCATGTCTATGTGTGGGATAAGCATACAATTAACGTTTGGAATGATGTTTCTTATTCCGCTTACTGTATTGCTAACAAGCTTTAATCCAAAATGGGGTTGTTATGCTTACGTTATACCTTTTACATATGCTGTTACAGCAATAGTAGAAATTTGCGGCTATAACTTGCCTTGGCTCTATTTGCCATATAAAGAGTTTATATTCCTAGTCGGTTTTTTACATTTAATAGAAGGTATATTGGTTATGCTATACGGTAGCGAAAACACTTTTGAAGTGCCTGTTTATGATGGGCGAACGATTATAACAGGGCATTCTATGAAGAAGTTTTGGCCTGTGCCGCTTGTTATATTTACAAATGGTATGACTATAATTCCGCTGTATGCTATTTTGGGCTATATTGATATTGCAAAAAACTATTCGCCACAAGTTAAATCTGCTAAGATGGGCGCTATAATTTTGATATATGGAATATTTATATTAATATTAGCTACATTAGTAAACGTAGGTATTTTAACAATAGGACTAGCTTTAATAATAATGCCTATTGGTCATGAGCTAATGTTTTTAATAAACTATATGCCAGCGACGCAAATGAGTAGGCGTAATCCAAGTTGGAGAAACTAGGGAGTGTTAATTTAGCACTCCTTTTTTTATGTAGTTAAAATAAAGCAAAAAAAAATACAAGTTAGTAAAACTAAAGTATTAAAAACTGCAGTCAAAAAATCTAGGGGGATAGGTTTATTAACATTTTAATATTTAGGTTATATGTTACCAACTTGTGTAGTAGCTAGAGTATAGCCAAAAAAAATCCGCTTTATACATATTAAAATTATTTTTTTAAAAAAAGACTTTCTAGCTTAAGTAACTAGAGTATTACCATGATTAGTAAATCTTATACATATTATGCTAAAAATTTTATTTATTTTTTTTGTTACTTAACCACTACAATGGTTAAGCTAAGTATATAGATATAAATTTAGTGGGATAGCGATAATTATGCCTTTAAAATAATGGCAAAATAAGGTATTATCAACAAGATAAGTAAATTAGGAGGACTAGTTATGAAAAAGTTAAGTTTAATAGCAATTGGATTAACATGGGCTATGACTAGCACAGTATATGCGCAAAACCCAGAAGACATCAACTATATCACACGAGAAGAAGCGAGAGCTATTGCGTATTCTCATGCTGGGGTTGAACCAACTGAAGTGGATTACAATTATGTAAATTTAGATTGGGATGATTTTGACCTTGAGTATGAGGTGGAGTTTTGGGTTGGAGACATGGAGTATGACTATGAGATTAATGCTGCAACAGGTATGATTGTAGATTATGATTATGATGTGGAGCATGACTGGTATAAATGGATTTATCCTTTTATATCATCAGAAGAGAGTGTAACTATTCCGACTTCACACATTCCTGATTCGGTAGAGTCAGCGTTAGCAATTCCAGCTATGTCTATGTCTGCCTCAGCTGCTAGATGTGAAAATTAGGTTAGTGGAAAGGGCATATTTTTATATGTCCTTTTTTCATGGCTTGACATTGAGTGAACAAAAATGTATACTACTAATATATTTTTAATGTATTTGCGACTGTGGCGGAATTGGCATACGCGCTAGACTAAGGATCTAGTGGTCCTAGACCTTGGGGGTTCGAGTCCCCCCAGTCGCATATAAAAAGTGAGGTAAGTTTTATGAGTAAATCTGTTGTATATGTAAGTGGTACGGGGAATACGGAGTTGTTAGCAAAAACTATTGCACACGAACTTGGCGAGGATGTATATTGCGGTAAGCCTTCTGAAGAAGCTTTAGAAGCTGATACGATTTTCGTAGGCTTTTGGGCGCAAGCATTTTCGTGTCCACCTGTTATTAAAGATGTATTAGAAAAGCTAAAGAATAAAAAAGTATTTATTTTTGCTACAGCGGGTTATGGTAGTACGCCTGAATTTTTTAATCCTATTATGGACTCGGCTGTTGCACATTTAGATAGTAGTAATACTGTTATTGGCACTTATATATGCCAAGGTAAAGTTTCTGAGAAAAAACAAGAAGCTATTAAGCAGATGGATGCTACTAAATATGAGAACATGAAAGCGGAATTAGATAATTCACTATCCCATCCGGATGCAGATGACTTAGATAAGTTACGCAAGGCTATAGTTCTTTAGGTTGAAAAAAAAGCTTCATGCTACTACGCATGAAGCTTTTTTTTAGTTATTTGTAATACGCTCTTGTCCTATAATATAATTAATGGCTATACCAAAACCAAGAATAACCCAGAAGATAGGAGAAACTGAAACTACAGAATCGTTAAATATCCCTGCTCCTAAAAACCCTACTACAGCCATAAGACATGCGCTACCTAATATTGCCCCGTAGCTAAAATCATCTTTAAATGCGTAAAGCCTAATGCTATTAACAATATAAAAACCAACTACAACTAAAAATGCAATTAGTGCTATACCACTTTGGTTAATTGCAATTTGTAGATATAAGTTATGAGGTTTATCCACTAACATATCTGGAGTTCCATATGCATACCATTTTGCAAGTCTATCGCCTTGAGGAAACTTAAGTACATAAGTATCTGGGCCATTACCTATAAAAATAGTGTCAAGCATCATTGGAAAACTTCTAGACCAGATGTATCCACGAGATGAACCAAGCTGTTCCTTGCCTTCAAATCCTATATAGTCTGCATCTTCAACAAGCATAGGTAATCCAGTTGTACCGTTTACAAAATACATGCCATTAGTTGCATTAGACTCTACTATACAAGCATTTTCATCGTCAATATTAACGATAAGCCCTACGACATCGCTTGAAATATCTACTGTTTCCAGTTTTACATTTTCAAAACGAGCATCAGAACTTATAAGTACGCCGCCCTGAGCCACGAAAGGTATTACAGAACCATCTTCAATGGTCACAACAGGTTGTCGGTTTTCTATAGTAATACTTAAAGTATGTTGCTGCATTTCTAATACAAGTTTTTTACTATCGTCTGCTAAGTACATCTCTCTAACCGGAATTAAATCTTTGTAATTAATATTAGACTCAGATGATACTAGAATGGCAAACATATCTTGTACTAGCGCGGGAATTCTGCTAAATAGCATATCATTGCTAATAAAGTTTAAAATAATAAGACCTATAATACCAATTATAAAAACTGGTATAGTAACTTTCCATAGTTTTAACAATTGTTTTGAAAAAACGATAAGGAAAACAATAGCGGCACAAGCTGCTCCAATTAGTCCAGAACGGGCTGTGCTACCAATAAGTAACCACACTGCAATTAAACAAATGACTCCATAAATAACTTTTTCACGCAATGTTTCGCTAAATAAACATAGTGTAAGAAAAAATGGAACAGTAATGGCGGCAAAAGACCCTACATAATTATAATGATATAACGTCCCATATATATTACCTTTTTCGTATAAAGGTTGGATTTGTGCTTTTAAATATTCATATTGTGATGGAATTATTAGATTTTTGCCCCATTGTGTATTTAGCAGAAAATCGTTACCTGTAAATTGTGATACACCTAAGATTCCAATTACAACTACTAAAAACGCTAATGGCCATATTAAAAACTTAAAGTCGTCTTTTCCTTTAACTATATAAAAAGTATATAAAAATAAAATTATATAAGAAGTAATAACCACAAACCCCTCAGCTCTATCAGGCACGCCCCATAAGGCAACCCCAGTAGTGTCAGATAAAATTGTAGATAGCGCTGTCATAGCCCAATAGATAGCAATTCCAATTACGCTAATTCGGGTCCAAAAGTCTATTTTAAGGCTATTTTTATCAAAAATCATTAGTAGCCCAATTATAGAGGCAACAGCCATGGAAATAATAAAAATTGCCTTATACTGAGAAAAGAAGTCTGACATTGGCCCTTGCCCAAAAGCTTCATACAAAGCGGGGTCCACTTCTACTAGGGACAGCCTAGTTACAAGAGGAATTACACCAATTACTATAATTATAGGAACAAACTGCAACCACTTAAAATTAAAGTTATATCCTTCAGAATCCATATTTACCTCCTTACAATCTTACCTTTTTAATATTTTACGGTTTTTAACATCAATCTTTAACATTTTTACCAAATTGACAGTTAGGCTCATTAAATATTTAATAACTATTCCTGAAAACACAGCGATACTAATCAAAATAGGATATTGTTTTAAATAATGCTTTTTATAAAACAACCACATAGTAGAATGCATGTTGTATATTACACGCGCTTTTATTGCCTTAGAAGAGCTAGAACTACCGCCTTTAAAGTGCGTTATCTTAACACGCGGATAATAAATGATTTTAAAACCAGCTTGTTTAATACGATAACACCAATCGATATCCTCGCCATACATAAAGTAGTCTTCATCAAGTGCGCCAACTGTTTTTATGACCTCACGAGGAACTAGCATAAACGCACCAGTAAGACAATCCACTTCGCCAACCTCATCTTCATCGCGATACGCTGCGCAGTATGCTCCGTACTTCTTAGGATTAATCTTATGCATGCCTAACATATAATACAATGAGGCCAGTGGAGTCGGAAACCCCCTTTTACATGCGTGGTCAAGCTTGCCATTTGGCAAAACAACCTTACAACCTAAGGCACCAATAGGCACACCTTTCTTTTGTTTATATTTCTCCATAACATTAACACAAGCAGACAGTACATTCGGCTCTAGAGTAGTATCTGAATTTAGTAACAAAATATACTTACCAGACGACTTTCTTATCCCTAGATTATTCCCTTTAGCAAAACCCTCATTAACTTGATTGAGGATAAACTTAATTAATCCGCTATCGATTTGCTGACTAAATTCAAACCTTAATACATCTGCACTTCCATCGCCAGAAGCGTTATCCACCAAAATAATCTCGTACTTAAAATTCACCTTTTGCTTTAGTATAGAACGAATTGCCTGAGAAGTTAATTCACATGTTCTATAATTGACAATTATAATAGATAGCATCCAAAATTCCTTTCTGTAAGTTATTTTCCTTTAGTATACAACTAAACTATTATACACTTCAAGCCCTTTGGTGGCTGTATAATTTTAGTAGGTGTTTTTTTTCTGTATATGTTTAAACTAAATAAAAAGGAGGATTAGCGATGATACGAGAAAATCAATCTTATTTAAATAACCTACGCGTAGCACTGGATATTATAGTAGCTTGGTTATCCTTTGCACTCGCATATTTTATTAGATTTAAACTTATAGGGGGAGTTCTATCTATTTCACTTAGGGAACTGCTGTTACCAATAGCAATAATTATACCTATAATTTGGATTTTATATTATCTTTTTGACTTATACAGCCCTCTTAGAGTGAAGTCTATACATAAGGAAGTTATGAGTATAATGAAAGCGAACTTACTCGCATATCTTATCTTCTTTGTGGCTTTGTACCTATTTAATGAGCCTAATTACTCTAGGTGGCTAGTAACTATATTTTTCATTATAAACACTATGGCAGCTAGTGCTATGCGTGCTGTTATAAAAAACATTTTGCATAAGTATAGAAAGTCTGGCTATAACTTAAAACATTGCATAGTAATTGGCACAACGCCAACGGCTAGCGATTTTATTACAAAAATTAAGCATAATGCGTATTGGGGATATAACATTTGCGGAATAGTGGAGGCTACTTACTTTGAAAAGCCGATAATAACAGCAGCGCTGGCAGGAGAGATTGATTTAAGTACAAAGTATGCAAATGCTTTTGCTGGGTATAGCGTTTTAGGCCATGTATCTAACTTAGAAGAGATTTTAAATAACAATGATATTGATATAATTTTTATCGCATTAGAAGGAGAGCATCAAGTTTATTTAAAAAAGATACTTTATGTTTGCGAAAAGTCAGGCGTTAAAACTAATATAATCCCTTACTACCATAGATATGTTCCAGCCAAGCCGTATATGGATGATTTAGATGGGCTACCAGTTATTGATGTTAGGCATGTGCCGCTTGATAACATATTTAAATGGTTTGTAAAACGCTTTTTTGATATAGTTCTTTCTATTATAATTATTATTTTAATATCACCCGTTCTTATCTTTTCGGCTATAATGATAAAGTTATCTTCAAAAGGCCCTATATTATTTAAACAAGAACGAGTGGGGTTAGATAGAAAACCTTTTCAAATGTATAAGTTTCGTTCTATGCGTGTGCAAAGCGCAGAAACTGAAAAAAGTCAATGGACTACTAAAAACGACCCGAGGAAGACTGCTTGGGGAAGCTTTATGAGAAAAACTAGCATTGATGAATTGCCACAATTTTTTAACGTATTAAAAGGTGATATGTCTATAGTGGGGCCAAGGCCGGAGCGACCTTATTTTGTGGATAAGTTTAAAGAGGAAATTCCGCGTTATATGATTAAACATCAAGTTCGCCCAGGTATTACGGGCTGGGCACAGGTGAATGGTTTGCGCGGTGACACTTCTATTGAGGAGCGTATTGCATATGATTTATATTATATTGAAAACTGGGAATTCCTTTTTGATGTAAAAATCATTTTTCTAACGATTTTTAAAGGTTTTATTAATAAAAACGCTTATTAGGCTTTATAAAAAAGGACGCAGGTTAAAGTCAGCGTCCTTTTTTAGTTCTAAAAATTAATCAACACTCCACATATACAATAGCGCAAGTATGAGCGTTTTTCTTATCGCTATAATTAATAGCAACAACCACAATACTGCGCTTATACAACTGCAAATACTTAGCAAAATACTCGCGCGCCATAATATGTTTTAAAATAGTTTTAGTACTGCTGTTAAGTTTAAGCTCTACAACAATAGGTAAATCACAACTGCTTTTAGGATGAAAACTAAAACCTAAAAATCCGTTAGTACTATGCTCCTCACGCTTAATTTTATACTTATTTCGAGCACACAAATAAGCTAACGTTAGCATGCAACCGACGTTGTTTTCATCAGCATAATTAAAAATTTCGCTACTATAAATATCATGAACAATTTGAGCAACTTTTTTACTATCTTTATTTAACGTCGCTGGCAATATCTCATCAAAATCTTGTTGCTGTCCAAAATAGCGTTGGGTCAAAGCTAATTCAAATTCAACCATTAATTCATAATTAGGAATTCTAACTTCTTCATTATAATAAGTTAAAAAGCCCCATGTTAGCATTGCGCTATAAATTTGCTTACGATTTTTTGGTTTACGCGACCCAGCTCTAAATTCTTTAGTAATATTAATCGCAATGCCTTCGCCATTTATCATGGTTATAATATCATTCACAATGTCGGGTGTTAAATAATCCACTATATCAGCAGTTCCCCAGTAGCTCTGACATTCGTTATTTCTAACCGCTTCAATTACACTTCGCGGATTAAATATTTTAATTCCACTAGCAGTTGTATAGCCATTGTACCAATAGCGCATATCTAGCTTATTATGCGCTTCATCTTCAGAAAATCCATAAAATCTACCACACGCTTTATCCTTTAAAACAGTACACAGCAGTTCAACTTCATCTTCAGTAAATCCAAAAAAGCTATCGAACACTTTATCTTTTAAAAAAGTAAACTCACTAAACATATTTAAAGCTGAACATGTGGTGGATTGTTTAATCGGCAATATTCCGGTCATATAACATAGCGCTACATAGCTTCTGCCTTTTAATAAGTTAATTAAAAAATCTAAAAATTTATTGTGATTTTTAATATAGATTGATTTATTGAATATAAAATCCCACTCGTCTAATAAAAATATAAACTTTTCATTTGTTTGCGTATATATTGCGCTTAACATATCTGCAACCTCATTGTATTGCGATAAGTTTAGCTTTGGATATGCTTGTTGTAAATCGTTAGATAAAAAGGTAATTATACGATTGATATAGCCATCATAAGTATTGTTTTTAGTATCTACGTTGGAAAAATCTATTTTGATGATATTGTATTTGTTTAAATGCGCTTTATAAGATTTCGTTCGGCTAATTTTTAAGTTGCTAAACAGTCGCTTACTATTATTTTTTTTACCATAATACGCATCTAATAAATATACAATTTGGGATTTGCCAAATCTTCTAGGCCTTGTAATGCATACAAATTTCCCATCAGTGTTTATTCTTTCGTTAAGTAATTGAATTATCATTGATTTATCTACATATAATTTGCCGGCTACTATATCTTTAAAATTTTCATATCCATCTTTAGTGTTTAAGTACATCTTGTCACCTCCTATTACTTGATTTTAATAAATAAATTTTAACACACTAATAAACATTGTAAAGTCCCGTTTACAAACTAATAGAATGGTGTTAAACTTTATAGGTACAATATAAAAAAAGGAGAAATAAATATGAATAATCAAGTAGTAGCAACAGTGAATGGCAAAGATATTACCGAAAAAGATGTAAATAGTTTATTAAGAAGCTTAGGGCAACAAGGCGCTAGTCTTAGAGGGCCAGAAGGTAGAAAGAAGCTAATTGATGAGCTAGTGGCGCAGGAATTATTTTATTTAAATGCGTTAGAGCAAGGTGATGACAAGGATGAGGAATTTTTAATTGCCCTTGAAGAGATGAAAGTTTCTTTGTTAAAGCAGTACGCGCTTAATAAGGTTGTAGCGCCAATTACTGCAACTGACGATGAGGTTAGAGAGTATTTTGATACTAATAAGCAAATGTTTGTGCAGCCTCCTGTAGCAAAAGCTAGTCACATTTTGGTTAAGACTAAAGAGGAAATTGATAATATTGCTGCTGAAATTAGTGGAGGTAAATCGTTTGAAGATGCTGCTAGGGAGTATTCTCAGTGTCCTTCTAAAGAGCGCGGTGGTGATTTAGGTGAATTTTCTCCTGGCATGATGGTGCCTGAGTTTGAGAAAGTTGCTTTTAGTATGGAGCCAAATCAAATTAGTGAGCCTTTGCAAACGCCTTTTGGTTATCATATTATTAAGCTTGATTATTTAAAAGAAGGTGGCGAGCCTAAGTTTGAGGAGTATGCGCCACAAATTAAAGAAACTTATTTAAATACTAAGCGCCAGAATACTTATATGGACTGGGTTGTTAAGCTTATGGATAAATATGAAGTTAAAGTTCATGAGTAGTATTTTTAGAATTTTTATGCTAATAACGCCTACTGATTTTAGATATTGGTAAAGCAGCAGATTGGTTTAAAAAGTGGATTTTGTGGAAAAACTTAAGAGAGTGAGGTGGTAACATGGGTATTAATGCTCTTAAAGGCACAAAAGATATTTTTGGTGAGGACATAAGGAAGTTGTTGTTTTTGGAAAGTACTATTCGCAACTTATGTGTGGATTTTGGTTTTAATGAAATTAGAACGCCAATATTTGAACTTACGCATTTGTTCCAGCGCGGTGTTGGTGATACTACTGATATTGTGCAAAAGGAAATGTATTCGTTTGTAGATAAAGGCGATAATAATATTACGTTAAAGCCAGAGAGTACTGCGCCAGTAGTGCGCGCTTATCTCGAACATAGTATGGCGGCTGATGTGCAGCCCACTAAGCTTTATTATATTTCGCCTACGTTTAGGTATGAGCGCCCGGAGGCTGGACGGCAACGTCAGTTTCATCAGTTTGGTGTGGAGATGTTTGGTTCTGAGTCTGCTAGTGCTGATGCTGAGGTAATTAGTGTTGGCTATACGTTGCTTAATAGGCTTGGCGTTGGTAATGTAGCTTTGCACATTAATTCGTTAGGTTGCTCAGATTGTAGAGCTAAGTATAATGAGCAGTTAAAAGCATTTTTGGAAACTAAAACTGATAGTTTATGTACTTTATGTAATGAACGGCGTGAAAAAAATCCATTGCGTGTGTTGGATTGTAAAAATGAGAATTGCCAAGTTTTATTTAATGATGCTCCTACTACGTTAGATGTGTTAGATGAGCAGTGTAGTACTCATTTTGAGACGTTAAAAGCACTTTTAACCGCTATGGAAATACCGTTTGTAGTCGACCCTACCATTGTGCGCGGTCTTGATTACTATACTAAAACGGTGTTTGAGTTTATTTCAACTGATATTTCTCTTGGCACTATATGTGGTGGTGGCCGATATGATAAGTTGGTGGAAGAGATAGGCGGTAAGCCAACTCCAGCTGTAGGGTTTGGTGCTGGTATCGAGCGATTTTTAATGATTTGTAATTATGATTTACCACAACCAACGCGCGATATATTTATAGGTTATCGCGGTTGTATGGTGGAAGCGTTTAAACTTGTAAATAAGTTACGCCAAGCTGGTATTGGTGCTGATAGCGACCATTTAGCTCGCAGTGTTAAAGCACAGATGAAGTATGCGTATAAACTTGGTTCTAAGTATGCAGGTATTATTGGCGAGAGTGAACTGGAGTCTGGTGAGTTATTGCTAAAGGATTTGCAGACTGGTGAGCAGTATAAAGTTAGTTTAAATGATGTTGATGACATTTGTCGTCTAATAAAAAAGGAGAGTCCGTAATGGATTCTCCTTTTTAGTTTATTGAAAGTCTTTAGCATGTTTCATATTTTTAGTGTCAAACTTATAAGCAAGTTTTTTAACCGTTGCAATTGGACGACGGACAATTTGTACGCTGAAAACATCTGGATTACCTTGATCTCGTCCATATAATTTAGTTAAATCTTTTAACTTCTTCGCTAACTCATCAGATAAATCCTCAGCTTTTACACGCCATTGCCAGTTACCACCCAAAGTAGAAGGCAAGTTCATTCTAGCTTCATTACCAAGTCCTAGTAAATCTTGCATTTGCACTATAGCAAGGTTGCTTACGCTAGCCCAAGCGCATCTGATTATGTCCCAGTGCAGATTGTCTATATCTGTAACGTTTAAATATTTCATACAATGCTTAACGTCTTCAGGGCTACCTGTAGTGTCAATCCAACCGCGCAATGTATCATTATCATGAGTTCCTGTATAAACGATGCAATTTTTATCGTAAAAATAAGGTAAGAAGCTACTAGGCTCTTTAGGGTAAAATGCAAATTGTAAAACTTTCATACCCGGATAACCTGCTTCTTCCAAAAATGCATCTAGCCCTGGAGTAATGTGCCCTAAGTCTTCTGCAATTATATTAAGCTCGCCTAGTTCCTCTTCGATTTTATAAAATAGCTCCATTTTAGGACCATCAACCCACTTACCATTAGCCGCCGTTTTATCTGCAGCTGGAAATTCCCAATACGCTTCAAATCCTCGGAAGTGGTCAATACGGATAACATCAAACATAGTTAAGTTGTTTTTAATTCTATTAATCCACCATTTGTAACCCGTTTTTTTATGATAATCCCAGTTGTAAATCGGATTGCCCCAGCGTTGGCCGCCTTCAGTAAATACATCTGGTGGACAACCTGCTAATACTGTAGGTTTTCTGTTTTTATCAAACTTAAATAGTTCGGGATTAGCCCAAGCTTCAACGCTATCGGCTGCTACGTAAATAGGAATATCGCCTATAATTTGTATGCCTAAGCTATTTGCATAATCTTTTAACGCATACCATTGTTTGAAGAAGCAGAATTGTAAAAATTTCCAGAACCCAATTCTATCCGCCAGTTCAGTTTCATAATGCGCTAAAGCTTTAGGTTTACGCATTTTAATATCTTCATCCCACTCTTGCCATGACAATAAGTTCATTTTTTCTTTAATAGCCATATACAAAGCATATTCATCTAACCAGTGCTGTTGCGCTTTATAAAACTCAGCCATTTGCTGGGTTAGTTCGGCGCTGGATTTAGCATTTTGGTAAGCTAAATCTAGTATTTTATATCTTATTTTAAATATAGTTGAGTAATCCACATATTCAGCGTCAGTTCCAAAGTTCTCATTTTCATAATCCGCTTTACGTAGCAGTCCTTCTTTTGCTAGTTCATCTAAATCAATAAAATACGGATTGCCAGCTACGGAGCTAAATGACTGATATGGGGAATCGCCGTAAGAAGTTTGGCCTAAGGGTAGTATTTGCCAATAAGTTTGGCCTGACTTTTTTAAAAAATCTGCAAATTCATAAGCTGCTTTTCCAAACGTGCCTATGCCATATGGTGATGGGAGTGAACTTATATGCATAAGTACTCCGCCGCTTCGTTTTAATTCCATAGTGAAAACCTCCTGTTTATAGTCTTAATCGTTTTATAGTCTTTAGTCTTTACAAAAACTGCTAGATTATTTGCATGTAAAATAAAAAATTTATTTTAGTATGCGTTATTCCCATATGTTAAGGAATAATTTACACTCTATAATACAATATAATTCGGGCAATAATAGGTTAATATATATATTTAGTTGTTTTTTTTAAGGAGGCGATATAGTGTTTAAAAAAGCGATACTGTATTCTATGATATTTGGTATTTCTTTATCCGCAATAGGTTGTAGTAGTGATGATGAGGCGGAAATTCCTGCTGGAACTTTAGGCAGCGTTTATTATTTAAATTTTAAACCTGAGCAAGATGGTGACTGGAAACAGTTAGCATCTATGTATACAGAATTAACAGGAGTAAGAGTAGATGTAGTAACTGCCGCCAGCGGAGAATATGAAACAACTTTGTTGTCTGAAATTGGCAAAAGCGAGGCTCCAACTTTATTTCAAGTAAATGGCCCAATCGGGCTTGAAGGATGGAGAGATTACACTTATAACTTAGCCGGAACGCCAGTTTACCAACAGCTAAAAAGCGATGACTTTGCGCTAATAGAAGATGGTAAAGTGTGCGGCATTGCATATGTACTGGAAACTTATGGATTAATTTATAATAAGGAATTGTTAGAGAAAGCAGGTTATACTGCTGATGACATTACTAACTTTGAAACGTTAAAAGCTGTAACAGATGATATTCAAGCTAGAAAAGATGAGTTAGGCATTAAAGGCGCGTTCGCTTCTGCTGGTTTAGATGGCAGCTCCGACTGGAGATTTAAAACTCACTTAGCTAATATACCAATTTACTATGAATATGAAAATGATGGAATAGCTACTACAGAAGCTATAAAAGGAACTTATTTAGATAATTATAAAGCCATTTGGGATTTATATATAACAAATTCAACTACAGACCCCGCACAGCTTTCCGCTAAAACGGGTAATGATGCTGTGGCCGAATTTGTAAATGGCGATGCGATTTTTTACCAAAACGGCACATGGGCTTACAATGATATTAAATCAATTGGCGATGAAAACTTAGGCATACTTCCTATTTACATTGGCGTTGATGGTGAGGAAAACCAAGGGCTAGTTACTGGTTCTGAAAACTATTGGTGTGTAAATCAATTTGCAGCGCCAGAAGACATTCAAGCTACGCTAGACTTTTTATATTGGTGTGTGACTAGTGATGAAGGTAAAGATATAATTGCGCATCAAATGAATTTCGTTACGCCGTTTATAGGTTTTACAGAAGAGTATTTACCAGCTAATCCGCTAATAGTTGCTGCTGATGAGTATATAACACAAGGCAAAACTAGTGTAGATTGGTGTTTTTCAACTATACCAAGTGAAGAGTGGAAAAATGGAGTTGGTTCTGCTTTAAAAGCTTACTCAGCAGGTCTTGGAACATGGGAAGCTGTAGAAGATGCGTTTATTGATGGTTGGGAAAGTGAATATAAGTTAATGAACAGCTTTTAAGTAATTTAGAAAAGAGGGCGGGATATGAATAAAAGTTTAAAAAACAGTGTGATACCTTTTATAATATTCGTCGTACCTACTTTAGCAGCATTTTGTTTAGGCTTTGTATATCCTTTTATCCAAGGTCTATATTTATCATTTTGTCAGTTTACGACTATAAATAATGCTAATTTTGTAGGTATAACAAATTATAAGTATTTACTCACTGATACGAATTTTCATAGTGCGTTTTGGTACACAGTACAGTTTACTTTAGCGACAACGGTTACTATTAATATAATAGCGTTTATAATTGCATTAATTTTAACCAAAGGAATGAAAGGAACAAACATTTTTAGAACGATTTTCTTTATGCCAAACTTAATCGGGGGAATAGTATTAGGTTACATTTGGAAAATTTTAATAGACGGCTTATTAATACTTATGGGCAAGCCATTGTTGGCACTAAACCCTACAGCAGGATTTATAGGTTTGTTAGTATTAATGTCTTGGCAACAAATAGGTTATATGATGATAATTTATATTGCAGGATTACAAAATGTTTCACGTGAACTAATAGAAGCATCCGAAATAGATGGAGCTAACGGATGGCAAACCTTATTTAAGGTTAAAATCCCGATGGTAATGTCATCTATTACAATTTGTGTCTTTTTAACACTTACGTATTCATTTAAATTATTTGACCAAAACCTTGCTTTAACAAACGGAGAGCCAAATTCTTCAACTGAATTGTTAGCTCTTAACATTTATAAAACATTCTATGCTCGTACTGGTGCACATTGGCGCGGTATAGGGCAGGCTAAAGCAGTTGTATTCTTTGTAGTAGTAGCAGTGCTAGCGCTTATCCAGCTAGGAGTAACGCGTTCTAGGGAGGTGCAAAGTTAATGGATGGAACTAGAAAAAAATCGAATATATTTTTTCAAATACTGTTTAGTATAATTGCAATTTTATATATGTTCCCTATAGCTTTAATATTAATGAACTCTTTTAAAACGGAGCTTGCTATTACCACCGATAGAACTTTTGAGTTACTAAATGCAAATAACTTTGCTGGGTTTGATAACTACTTTAAAGCTATCACTTCACAAGGGTTTGCACAAAGCTTTTGGTATAGTTTTTATATAACTATTAGCTCAGTGTTTTTAATTATACTTTGCTGCTCAATGTGTGCATGGTATATCACACGTTCTAACAATAAATTTATTAAAGCGCTATACTATCTATTTGTATTTAGTATAATAGTACCGTTTCAAATGGTAATGTTTAGTATTTCGCAAATAGCAGATAGGCTAAGCTTAAACAGTCCGTATACAATCTGTATAATGTATTTAGGATTTGGTGCAGGGCTTGCGGTATTTATGTTTTGTGGGTTTGTAAAAGGTATTCCGCTAGAAATAGAAGAGGCGGCAAGCATTGACGGTTGTTCTATGCTAGAAACTTTCTTTAAAGTAGTGTTGCCTATTTTAAAACCTACAATGATTACAGTAGCGATTTTACAATCGATGTGGGTGTGGAACGACTATTTGCTACCTACATTAGTTTTAGATATAAAAAAATATAGAACAATTCCTATGTTAATCCAATACTTTAGAGGAAGTTACGGCAGCGTAGAATTAGGACCAATGATGGCAAGTATTATGCTTACGATTATCCCGATAGTTATATTTTATCTATTTGCACAAAGATATATTATCGAGGGAGTTGTTGCAGGTGCGGTTAAAGGTTAAAAAAAAGAGGGCATATGCCCTCCTTTTTGTTTATTCATCTACTTTATTAAATGTAAGAGTTCTATTTTCATACTCAAGCAGAACCTCGTCATCATCATCGGCGTTAACAATAAATCCTTCTACATCATATCTGTAACTTACGCCATACTCAGATGCAATTTCAGAAGCGATATCTTCCATAAAGTTTTTAAGGTCGCTAGTAACCGTATCTTCATCAATATCATTCCAATAGCTAGCATAGTTTCCTAAGTCAACTTCTACATAGAATGAATAGAAATCCTCATCTTCTTCATAAATATAAAGGTCTTCAATATCTAGCCAGAACCTAGAGCCAGATTCAGTAGTTAACCTTGGTAACGCTTCATCATACTCATCTATAATTATATCATCATAAATATCATCAGCTAAAGCCATTAATGCGCTTGATGATACATATTTAGAGAATGATACAGAGTCATCTTCATATGTAAATGAAGTTAAAACGTCTTTACCATCGTAATCATAAATCTCCCCTGCAATTACACTATCTTTTGCATCCGTGTTTTTCAATTCGTCTAAAATATAATCGCAAACGTCTTCTAAGAAACTTCTAATTTCAGATGTACGTAAATCATCATAAGTATCAAGGTAATCATCACCGTCAAATTCAATAACTAAATCGATATAACTACTTTTCTCCCTAAGCTCAAATTCCCATACGATGTCTAACTCATCTTCAAAGTAATCTGCTAACTCAGTTTCTAGCCTACTAAGAATAGTTGAAACTTCGCTACCACTATCAACAGGGTTATTAAATATGTACTCATATTGAGCAACCTTCTCCTCAAGTTCCTTAACGTATAAACGAGTAGTGTAAAGCTCTTGCTCATAATATCTTTCCATATCAGCAGTCCAAGAACCTTCTAATATAACTAATTGATTAGCTCCGTCCCACTCAGCATCAATGTTAAAAATAGTAGCTAAGTCGCGTAGGCCAACATATGTAGTACCATCAACAATAAAAGGCTCAATAGCCGTTTCTTTATATTGGTCATTTAGCATTACTCGTATGTTATTATAATGTGCTTCAAGGTATTTCACAGTGCTTGCTGCAAACGTTTGTGCTGGTATTATACTGCTAACTATAGCAGTTGCTGCGCAAAGTGACAATAATTTTTTATGTTTCAAAACAAAATCCTCCTTTTTATATGTAATAATAGTTTTAGTATAACAGTTATACAACAAAAAATCAATATTTTTAGAATAATTGTAACTAAATTGTAATATAATGCGCTTGTATATGTTGTGTCTAAAAACTATATACTATATTTAAAGGAGTGACACACATGGATTTAAAAAATGTACCCACAACTTGTGGTGTTTATTTAATGAAAGATGAGTTGGATAATATAATTTATATTGGCAAAGCTGTGAATTTAAAAAATCGGCTTAAACAATATTTTACTAATAATAAAACCCATTCAATAAAAGTGATTAAAATGGTAGAGAACATTGCAAGCTTTGAATATATTATAACGCAATCGGAAGTTGAAGCTTTAGTGCTTGAGTGTAACTTAATTAAAAAGTATCAGCCTAAATATAATATAAGATTAAAAGATGATAAGCATTATCCATATATAAAAATTGACGTTAATAATGCGTTTCCAAAAGTTAGCATAGTTAGAGCTATGAAAAAAGATGGCGCTAAATATTTTGGGCCATATACTGATGTATCTGCTATGTATGAAATAATTGAAATTATTAAAACGACATGGCAACTTAGAACTTGCAAACGTAAGTTGATGCCTAATACTAAACCATGCTTAAATATGCAGATAGCGCGGTGTGTAGCGCCATGTAAAGGAGAATGTAGCCAGCAGCAGTATAAAGAAATGGTAAATGAAGTGATTAGCTTTTTAAACGGTAACTATAAACATGTGCTACAAAAGTTGGAAGCGCAAATGACTGAAGCGGCAGACGATTTTAAATTTGAAAGAGCTGCTATATTGCGCGACCAAATTAGTGCCATTAAGAAAATAGAGCAAAAACAAAACGCCACAAGCTCTTCTATGAAAGACCATGATATTATAGCGTATGCTACAGGCAAATCTGATACTCTAATACAAGTATATTTTGTAAGATTGGGTAAATTAGTAGGGAGGGAACATTTTATTTTTCATAATACACAAGATGAGAAAATCGAAACAGTATTTCGTAATTTTATAGTCCAGTTTTATGAAACAGCAAATTTTATCCCAAAAGAAATTGTAGTTGATATTATTCCTGATGAACTTGAGTTACTTAAGCAATACTTAGCCAATATAAAAGGTTCTAAAGTTAATATTAAAGTACCACAAAAAGGTGAAAAGTATAATTTGCTACAACTAGCACGCAAAAACGCACTTATAAGTTTTGAGCAATTTGGTGATAGGTTAATTAAGCAAAATGCGAGAACAACTCAAGCTTTAGAAGAACTTATGGCTGTGCTAAACGTTAGTAGCTTAAATCGGATAGAAGCTTATGATATTTCTAACACATCAGGAGTGCAGTCTGTTGGTGCTATGGTTGTGTTTGAGAATGGTAAGCCGAAAAAAAGTGCTTATCGTAAATATAAAATTAAAACGGTCATTGGGCCAAACGATTGTAAAAGTATAGAGGAAGTGATAGAGAGGCGCATTAATAATTTAGGCGATTTACCAGACCTTATGTTAATAGATGGAGGGAAAGGACAAGTGGCGGCCGCTAACAATGTGCTAAAAAAATATGGAGTAGATATTGTCGTATGTGGAATGATAAAAGATGATAGGCATAAAACTCGCGCAGTGCTATATAATGGTAAAGAAGTTGATATATCCAAAAATACAGAAGGATTTAAGTTGGTTGCACGTATTCAAGATGAAGTTCATCGCTTTGCAATTGAGTATCATAAGAAGGTTAGAGCTAATAGCTTTAAATTACAATAAAAATAGTTTGTGTGAAATCTTTCACGCACACTAAATTAATGATATAATTAAAAATTAGAAGGAGACGTTGAATGCATTCGGTTAAAGTGAGTAAACTGGTAAAAAGATATGATTTGGAGCTTTTAACAGAAGGTATAGCATATACGAATAGATACATTCGAGAGTCAGATGTTAATAGACCAGCATTGCAGTTAGCGGGATTTTTTTCATGTTTTGAGCCTACTAGACTGCAGGTGATAGGTAAGGTTGAGAGTAAATACCTAGAGCAGATGTCAACGCGAGACCGAGTATATAGCATACAAACTTTGCTTTCGTATAAAGAAATACCATGCGTCGTTATATGTAGAGAAGAGATAGAGCCTTTGCCTGAGTTTTTAGAATGCGCAATGAAAAGTAAAATTCCGATTTTTAAAACTAAGTATTCTACTAGCGAATTTTTAGCAGAGGTAATAACATGGTTAAATATAGAGCTTGCACCCAGAATATCAATGCATGGTGTTTTGGTGGATATATATGGTGAGGGGGTGCTTATAACAGGAGAAAGTGGAATTGGTAAGAGTGAGACTGCGCTGGAGCTTATAAGGCGTGGCCATAGGTTAGTAGCCGATGATGCGGTAGATATTATTAAAGCGTCAGGCACTAAGCTAAGCGGTAAAGCTCCAGATGTGCTGCAACATTTTATTGAGGTTCGCGGCATTGGTATAGTGGATATTAAGCAACTATTTGGAATTGAGTCTATTAAGGAAACTAAGCCGATTGACTTGGTGATAGAGCTTGAAAACTGGGATACTGGTAAGCAGTACGACCGTTTAGGGCTTGAAAATGAGTATATCGAGATATTGGGAATAGAGGTAGTTATTCACCGAATTCCAATAAAGCCTGGCCGTAACTTAGCTATAATATGTGAGACGGCCGCAGTTAACTTTAGACAAAAGAAAATGGGCTATAATGCAGCCGAAGAGCTTAATAAGCGTGTTATGGAGAATTTACAAAGAAGTATTCAAGAAATTGAAGAATAAAATTTAAGTTAAGGAGAATGAAATCATATGTATATCGGAGTAGATTTAGGTGGAACAAGTGTTAAAGTTGGATTAGTGGATAATAACAAGTTGGTAGAAATGCGTACTAGTGAAACTGGCAGGGATAAGTCACCACATGACTTAGTGGCAGATATAGTTAGGCTTTCTAAAGAGGTAATGGATGAGTATAATATTGATGAAGGTTATGTAGGTTCAATAGGCATAGGTTGTCCTGGATTAGTCCATCCTAAGCAAGGGATTATAATTAAAACTAGCAACTTTGATTTTGAAAATTTCCATATAAAAAACGAGATTAAGAAATCCCTTGATCTAGATGTATATGTGGAAAATGATGCAAACGTTGCAGCGCTTGGAGAGGCTACAGTTGGGGCTGCTAAAGGTAAATCTAGCGCAGTGGTAGTTACGATAGGCACAGGAGTAGGCGGCGGAATTGTTATTGACGGAAAAATATTTAGCGGTGCATTTGCAGGCGCGGGTGAAGTTGGCCACCAAATTATTAAGTTTGATGACCATATGACTTGCGGATGCGGTAGAGCAGGTTGCTGGGAGCAGTATGCATCAGCTACAGCGCTAATTAACCAAGCTAAAGCAGTAGCTAGCCACAAGATGATAGAGATTGCGGGCGGTTATGATAACATTGAAGCTAAAACTGTATTTGACGCAGCAGACCAAGGAGATGAAGTGGCTTGGCAAGTGTTAAATAAATACTTTGACTATCTTGCAATTGGGCTTACAAACTTAATTAACATTATTCAGCCAGAAGTTATAGTGTTAGGCGGAGGAATAAGTGCACAAAAAGATAAGCTAGTAGCACCAGTGGTAGAGCGAGTTCAAGCCCAAATGTATGGCGGATTAAAATTAGAAACATCAATAGTAGCAGCGACTTTAGGAAATTCAGCTGGAATAATAGGAGCGGCACTTGTTGGGCCATCTAAAAAATCAATTTAAAAAAATTTAAGGTTACTAGCCATCCTTTAATAGGGTGGCTAAATATATATAAAGGTAGGTGTAGTGATGTCAATCGATAACTCTGTAACTTTAAAAGTAAAATTAAAAGTCTCAGACGTATTAAGGTACAATATGTATGTTGCGTATAGGTCGAAGTTTAGTAAAATATTGTTATTAGTGGGGACTGTTTTGTTAGGTTATATATTTTATAAATATTTTATGACTACAGACACAATTGGGGTGTTTTTATCTAGGAACATAGTGTTAATCTGCGTTAGCGTATTTATACTAATTGGCACGCCGTTTAAGGTGTGGAAAATAACAGCGCTTCAAATGCAGTCTCCGATATTTTCGGGTGCTTCAAAATATGTATTTTACCCGGATAAAATTTATATGGAAGTTGGAGAAGTAAATGATGAAGTGCCGTGGGAAACGTATGCGCATATAGTGGAGACTAACAAAGACTTTAGATTTTTTGTGGACACGGTACAAGCACAGATAATTCCTAAACATGGAATGGAAGATACGCAAGTTACAAAGCTAAGGGAAGTAATTAAGATTGCTAACCCAGAAGATATATACGAATTGAAAGGATAAAACATGGAAAAGATATGCCATTTTTCTACCACAAATAAATATATAACATGGTTTAATGATGACTGGAGCAGTGTGGAAAGTTTTTTAAATAAACATAAGCTAGATGGAATAGAGCTTGGGCTAACACTAGATTATACAATAGATAAAATTCCTAAATCTATAGTTAAAGGTGTGCACTTAAGTTTTTTTCCGATGTGGCTTGAGTTTTGGAATGGAGATATGAATAGTGTTAGTGAGTTAATCGGAAGTGAGCATGATATAATAGAGTACTATGGCGGTACTAGCAAACAAGCGATTGTAGAGACTTATAAAAAGCAATTTGAGCGAGCTAAGTTACTGGAGGCGCAGTATATGGTATTTCATGTATGCCATATTCGGCCTAAAGATTCATTTACATGGCAGTTTAGCTATAGTAATAAACAGGTGATTAACGCCGCTATTGAAATAATTAATGAAGTATTTCCACAACACGAAAGCGGACCGAAGTTATTGTTTGAAAATTTGTGGTGGCCAGGTCTTACGTTTATGGATGGACAAGAATCTCAGCTGTTGCTGGATGGTGTTAAGTATAACAACAAAGGATTTGTGCTTGATATTTCACATTTAACGTTAACAAATCCAAAAATCGCCACTGAGCAGATGTGTTTTAATTATATCAAAAAAGTTTTAAATAACTTAGGGGATATTAAAAACCATATTGACGTAGTGCATTTAAATAAAACGTTACCTAATCATTATATGAGTCAAAATCAATCGTATAAATTGGAGCGTTATAGCAATGAAGCAAATAAGGTTAGAAAGCACCAAATTTTAATGGAACATGTAAATAAACTCGACCCTCATGAACCTTTTGACCATCCGTTGGCTAAGGATATTGTGGAACTGATTAATCCTAAGTATTGCGTATATGAAACTAATCCTAAAACTATAAATGAGCTTAATTATTTTATAAAAAAGCAAAATGTGGCTTTAGGAATGAGTTATTAATAGTAAAGGGACTGCCTTAGAGACAGTCCCTTTTTTGTTAGTTATAGAAAGTAGCAACTTTAGTATCCGCGTCGTAATCAGCATTTACACCTAAAGCTAAGGCGATATACTTAACTGGCGCGTATGAACGGTCGTTTACGATTTGCATAGGCTCATCCATATAAATTGGCTGGCCATCTTTGTAAATAATATTACTTCCGTTTGTTAACGTAATTAAGCTATTTCCGTTTTTAATTGTTACATGTCCACCGCTCGTAAATATAATGTTGTCTTCATGAATGTTGAAGAACGTAGCTAAGTCCCTTACCCCAATCATCGTCCTTCCAGAGTCAGATAAATATGGAGCTGCGAATAGCTCTAAATCTTCGCTGTTTAATGCATCATATGCAGTATTGGTAGTAAAGTTAACTTCTACCTTAATTTGTTGACTGAATATATCAGAACCTACCACTATATAGTCGTCTAGAGTAATAGTTTTACCTTTAGCATCTATAGCTGTACCCTCGATTTCAAAGTCGTAGCCCCCGCGAGGAGTGTTGCCCCAAATATCGTATTTAATATCGGAAATCGTAATTGTACCAGGTCCGTTTGATGATTCATCGTCTATTGTAATTTGTATTATACCGCTACTATCGCTGTTAACCTTAGTGCTAATCTCAAGTCCACTATCATCATCAGCTGATATTGTAGCTCCTGTAATCTTAATAGCTCCTAAGTCTTCTGGCGTAATTGTAAGTACGCCGTTTCGTTTAAGCATCTCTGAATCACTTTCGCTAATTACAATAGTACCACGCGTTTGCTCTTTAACCCCTAACTCAACTTGAACTTGTTCCCAGTCAATTGTTATAGGTTCTATTGCAGTTCCTAAATATAATTCCTTATCGTCATCAAAGTTTCTACTTTCAATGTAAAGTGTTACATCTCCAGCTTTTTCAGCATAAGCACCAACTTGTAACTCAAAGTATAAGTTATCTAACATTTGATGGATTTCATCTTCATCTGTTAGGCCAAAAGCGTTAATTAATGCTTGTATATCAAACTGTAGTTCGGTTCTATGGCCGGCGCTACCAGAAGTTTGCGTAATAATTTTATTACCATCTGTATTGTTAGTTACGCGGTTTCCATCAAATTCAAATATAATATCATTAAGCGCATCATCATCACCATCACCAGTGTAGAAATATGCAGTAGAGCCACCTGATTTTAGGGTAAAGTAGAATGGGTCACGTGGGTTAATTGCCCCTTCGATAATTTGGTGTAGTGACAACTCTACAGCTTCAGGCTCTTGACCAGTGATTAACTCAACTTCATTATACGCTTGGAACACTATTTGGTCATTTATAATATTCGCTATCGTTAATCTTTCTGAGATAGTTTTAGTTGAAGTAAAGTCGCTAACGTCATAAGTAGCTAAACCTGTTGGTAGGCCAGTAGCTTTTACTGCTACCTCAGTAACTTCAACCTCTAATTCTCCTAACGATAAATAATCGCTTCTGCTTGCAAGTCTAACTGGTAGTGCGCCGACTTCAACATATCCTCTTAAACTTCTACTAGCGCTAGTTGGAGATAAATCTACAACGTTAATAACCATTTCGTCATCGTCTACAGCAACAACTTGTACAACGAAATAATCTGCTACGGTAGAAGTAGCTAAACCACCAGATAGGCCTACATATCTGCTGCTATTAGCTGCCGATGATGGTGGATTAAGAACTTCAGCACCATCATAAAACTCGTTAGATGCTTTGGTTCCTATATATAAAAAGTCTCCAGCATCTAGTTCCCACTCAAGCTTATTATTTTTAAGCTGTATTAAATAGTTATTGCTAGTTCGTTTGTAAAGTCTATCGTAATCACCAGAATTAGCGTCAAATGAAGGTAAATTGTCAGAACTAAGCTCTGCGCCGTTATATTCCTGTAGTTCCACGCCGCCAACACTATAAGAATATTCACCATTACCATAATGAATAACTTCTACTTCGTTATCACTTGAATTGTACCAGTCGTCTCTCCAATATGAGTCAGTAGTACGTGCTGCTGCTGAAACGTTATAATTAACTTCTTCGTAGCTGTTATTAACTTGATTATTAGGTGCAAATGCTCCCGCTTTACTTTCTTGGAAACGTACTGTACCAAGAGTACCATAACCATCTACAGAAATATAACCTTCATATCCTAGGCTTGCGCTAGTACTATTTTCTGAAACACCTGTACTAGAGCTTAAGCTAAGTTCTGTAGCCGATGTAATACCTTGATTACCTTGAATACTTACAGTTGGGCCATATCCTGTTACATCAAACGCTAACGGAAGTACTATAAAGTTATCGGCTGGGAAATCTTGCCATAACGTTACTGTTAACTGAGTATTACTATCTCGTTTTATTGTATAATTGATATAGAACTCTTCTCCTTCAATAGTTTCTGGACTACCTTTAGGAGTAATGCCTAAACCTGATAGGTCGCTTTCAGAAATATATTCTGTATAGGTACCATTTAAAATAGTAAAGTATCTACCGCTATTGGTTGGCGTATAAGTTAAAGCACCATCACTATCTACGATATTTCTATATAACTCACTTGAAAATCTTACATCATCTCCAGTAATATAAAAACTTAATCCATAAGAAGCATCTACAGTGATATTATTTTGAGTATTTTTCATACTAAGTTCTACCGGATTATAATTATCGTTCGTATAACTAAATGTATCACCATAAATCATATCAACTGTGTTTACAGTAGTTGAAGTTGCTGCCATAGTCGTCATAGGAATAGCGGTGGCAATCATAGCAGTTGCTATAACCATAGCTAATCTTTGGGCTAATTTCATGTTAAATTCCCCCTTGTATAATTATGTGAGTTTTAGGATTTTATATTAAATTAGTGTGCCTAATTGCACACACCTCATTATATATCAAATAACAATATGCGTCAAGAAGTTAGCCAAAAGTGTAAAAATTTAGTAGTAGCTAGAAATATATGTAAAAAGGTTCTCTTATAAAAAAAAGACCACCCAAAGCATTGGGCAGTCTAGTAATTAGTTAACGTTATTAATTAGTTAGAGAATGTAGCAACACCATCTTCATAAGAAATGTTTAACCCTAATGCAAGCGCTATATATTTAGCTGGCGCATAAGAACGGTCATTTACGATTTGCATTGGCTCATCCATATAGATTGGTTGACCATTTTTATAAATAATGTTACTTCCATTAGTTAAAGTGATAAGGTCGTTACCATTTTTAATAGTTACATGTCCACCACTTGTAAATATAATGTTATCTTCGTGAATGTTAAAGAAAGTAGCAAGGTCTCTTACTCCAACCATAGTTCTGCCGCTATCTGATAAGAATGGTGTAGCGAATAATGTAGCTTCAGTTCCGTCTACAGTTGCAATACCTGTGTTAAAGTCAATAGATGCTTCTAATTGTTTAGCGAAAATATCTGAACCTACGAATAAATAATCTGATTCAGTTAATTTTTTACTCATGTGGTCGCCGTTAGAGTAGCTTGAGTTGTTAATATCTACAGCCGAACCACCTATATACATATCATATGAACCACGAGGCATAGACCCAGACACTGTATATTCAACATCTTTAATTATAATTGAACCTGCGCCATCTGTTGACTCATTGTCAATTGTGATTACTAAAGTACCATCAGATTTAACTGACTTACTAACTTCAAGACCACTATCATCAGTTACTTCTACAGTTGCACCTTCAATACTCATACCTTCTACTTGAATTACGATTTCTGTTTTAGCTTGGAAAGTATCTTCGTCACGCTCAGTAATAACAATCTCACCTCTAGTTTGGCCTTTAACGCCTGGCTCTACATTTACAGATTCCCAATCAACAGAGAATGCTGCTTCAGAAGTTCCTAAGTATAACGATAAATCTTCAGATAAATTTCTGCTTTCAATTTCTAAAGTTATATCACCTTCGTCTCCTAAAGAAGAACCGATTTCTAATTCAAAATAGATATTGTTTAATAAATCTTGGTCAGATGCATTAGGGAAACGAGTTCTTGCTGCAGTAAGTAATGCTGCTACGTCTAATTCTAACTCATCATCATCACCAGTAATAATACCATCATTACTAATTGTATAACCATCAATATCAAATCTAATGCTAGAAAGGTCAGAATCATCAAAGTATCCATTAGTTAATGTAAGGTAGAATTTATCGCGAGTGTTAATTGCATCAGGAATGATTTGGTGCATAGAAAGCTCTGCAGTTTGTACCTCTTGTCCTGTAATTAACTCAAGCTCATTATACGCTTGGAATACAATATGCTCATCTACGATATAAGCAATAACATCTCTTAAATATACGCTATTTGTAGATTTAAAATCATTGATGCTATAATCATCTTCATCAATGCTAGAAACTGGTACTCCATTTAACTCAACTTCTTTAATAGTAATTTCTAATTCGCTAGCAGTTAAGTTAGAACTTCTGCTTGCTAGTCTAACAGGAAGATTAGTAAGCTCTAAATATCCACGTAAAGTTCTGTTGCTAGAGCTACCAGAATTTTCTACAACATTAATAACCATCTCATCTTCATCAACAGTAATAACTTGAACTAATATGTTATTAGGAACAGTAGAAGTAGCAAGACCACCTGTTAAATTTACATATTCACTATAATGAGCACCGGCATCAGTAGTTTGTGTAAAGTTTTTAGCGCCAGAAGGTAATGTATAATCTACATCAGAACCAGCGAATAAAATATCACCAGCAGCGAAATCCCACTCAAGTTTATTATCTCTTAATTGTAAGTGATAGTTTACACCAGCCATACCAGAAACAGCTCTAAAAGCACCAACTTTATTTTCTTGGAATCTGATAGAACCTAAAGAACCGTAACCATCATCAGAAATATAACCTTCATTACCAATGCTAACGCTAGTGTTATAACGCTCAACACTGCTGTTAGTAGATAGGTTAATTTCAACCTGAGAAGTTATAAGGCCACCACCAGTAAGAGTTACATAAGGATTATAACCAGTAATAGACATAGCTAATGGGAAAGTTAAGTATTGATTAGTCGTTAATGATTGATACATAGTTACTAATACTTCATTATTAGAAGTTCTTTGGATTGAAAAATGTCTAGAGTAAGAACCATCGCTATTTTGAGAGTATTGAGTATAAGTTCTGTTTTGAACGATAAAAGCAATATTACCATTAGTAATTAAATCTTCACCAAATACACCAGCAGCAGGAGCTTTATTAGCAGCAGGTACTACTGTTAAATCAGAATCAGCGTATAATTCAGTTGTAAAACTAATATCGTTACCAGTAAGGATAAATTGAATAGGATTAGCTTCAGATGCTGAAATAGTACCGCTACCAGTGTTTTGCATACTAAGTTCGATAGCTGCTGCAGTAGTAGAAGAATCACCAGAAATGTTACCAGTATAATCAAAAGCAAATCTATCACCATAAACCATATTTACAGTATTTGCAGAAGTAGAAGTAGCTGCCATAGCTACCATAGGAACAGAAGTTGCTACCATTGCTGTTGCTAAAACCATCGCTAATTTTTGTCTTAATTTCATAATAATATCCCCCTTATAATGTGTGTGTGAATAAATTTTTATATTGTGTGTTGCTCGGTACATATACTATTATAACTTGTTAGTCGATATATGTCAATATATCTGTATTAACTGTAACGAAAGTGTAATAACTGTGATATGAAACTGAAAATAAAATTTGGCAACATCTTATAAAGACTGTATTTATACTTATGCTATTTACTACACATATTTAATATTTATTTTGTGTAGTGGCGTACCCTTGTGTACATAGCCTATTATATATTAGCTATTGGCATTAGTCAATAAGTTGTCGATAATTGTAACTATTATGTAATATTGAAAGAGAATTTTAGCGTATATTACTGCTGTAAATGCTGAATTATCAACAAAGCTATAAAATCGCTTGTAATATATGTGCAATAAAAATAGTGTGACAACGAAAGTTGCTACACTATTAAGACTAACTTATTGTGCTATATATAAAACTTCTTTAGAATGTGATTTAGATAAAGCGTATTTATAATCAATAGTATATTTATCTATAGATTTTGTCTTATATTTACTTAGCACTTCTAACAATTCATTCTCGCTTGGTATTCCATCAACTCTATACGATACTACTAAAATATAGTCCTTGTATTTAGAAAACAATTCACTAAACTTAGTTAATATATCTTTTTTCTTAGCCCAACCATTAGTTAAACTTAAGAATATCATTATAAATTACATTTTTACCTTTATTTTTAAGCATATATCCTATGCAACCTGTTCCACCAAACAAATCTAGTGCAGTATCAAAACTAATATCTTTAATATTCTCCCATATCCAACTGCGTAACTTAACTTTAGAACCTTGGTATCTAGTTGTTGGAAATACATATTCTGTATCCATAAATCTTACTCCTTTAAAATACTTGTTTTTGCTCTGGCCGTATAAGAACACCAATATGTATTAAATTCTTCTTCACTATTAAAAGGACTCTTGCCTTCTAGTAGTTCTTCAAAACCTCTTACTTTCCAACTACCATCCTTATTTTCTATAAGATTACGATTTAATTTTATATAATTAAGTAATTCTTCTCTAAATATATTAAACTGCATCTGCTCTCTCCTTATACTACCTCTGTTCCAGCCTTATAATGTAGGTTATACGAATATAATATACCATGTTAAAGTGAGAATATAGGGGAAATATTTAAATTTAGAAGACTGATGGATTGTTCTATTACTCTATTTTAAATTTTATTGATTAATTTGTTTTAAATATTCCTATACTTTAAGAAATCAATGATTAAAAAGGATGGTAATATGTATAAACAAATTTTAAAACAGCACTTTGGATATGATACATTTAGAAATGGACAAGAAATTGCGATTACAACCATTTTAGCTAAACAAGACTTTTTAGGGATTATGCCAACAGGGGCGGGAAAATCTATTTGCTATCAAATTCCGGCGCTATTATTAGAAGGTATTACAATTGTAATTTCACCGCTTATATCGCTAATGCAAGACCAAGTGTATAACTTAAGACAACTAGGAATTGAGGCAACCTTTATAAATAGTACATTAACACCGGCCGATATTTCTGTGCAGCTAAACAAAGTAATTAATGGCCAATGTAAAATCCTTTACGTTACGCCAGAAAGATTAATGACTCCTATGTTTATACAATTTGCTGCTAAATGCGCTATATCCATGATAACGATTGATGAAGCTCACTGTATATCACAGTGGGGTAACGATTTTCGCCCTGAATACAAAGTAATTCCAGATTTTATAAATCGAATACAGCAAAAAGTTATACTTTCAGCTTTTACAGCGACTGCTACTGCACAAGTTAAGGATGATATAATTGAGTTGTTAAAGCTTAACTGCCCTAGAGTTGTAACACTGGGGTTTGATAGGCCAAATCTGTATTTTAGTGTAGTTAAACCTAAGAAAAAAATGGCTTATTTATTTGATTTGATTACGTCTTTCCCCAACCAAAGTGGAATAATTTATTGCAATAGCCGAAAAAATGTGCAAGAAGTATACGATAAGTTAAAGGGGAAAAACTATTCGGTTGGAATGTATCATGGGGGGCTTCATAGTGTAGAGCGGAAAAATATCCAAAATAGCTTTATACAAGATGAAATTGATATAATGATAGCTACGTTGGCTTTTGGAATGGGAATTGATAAATCGAATGTTTCATTTGTAATCCACTACAATATGCCTAAAGACATAGAAAGTTACTATCAAGAGGCCGGTAGAGCAGGGCGCGATGGTAGTGAGGCTAAATGTATTTTATTGTATAGCGCCCAAGATGTTAGTGCTCAAAAGTGGTTAATAGAACATAATAATGATGAGTTTGGTAATCCTATAGAAATTGCACCGCACATAAAAGCGCAGCAGTATAAGCGGTTAAATGATATGGAAAACTACTCTAATTCAACTAAGTGTTTGCGAAAAGTTATGCTAGGCTATTTTGGTGAGATTTTGCAAGACGATTGTAATAATTGTAGCAATTGCAATAATATTACTGAACAAACTGATGTAACTGTGGAAGCGCAGAAAATACTATCGTGTATATATAGGATGAAACAAAAATTTGGTGCAAGTGTTGTTATTAAAGTTTTAAAAGGTAAATCTATTGCGAAATATGCAGCTTATAAGTTTGAAACGTTAACTACATTTGGTATTAGTGATATGCCTGAAAAAGTGTTGGACCAAATTGTGAAGTATTTAATTTGTGAAAACTACATTTATAAGGAAGGAACCCGATATCCGGTATTAAAATTAACGACGACTGCAATCGATGTGTTAAAAGGAAATGTTAAAATTACTATGCCAATTGTAATAAACGAAAAAAGGACCCCAATTATTAAAGAATCAGTAAGTCATGAACATCCTATTTTATTTGAACAATTGCGCCAATTAAGAAAAGAGATTGCACAACTTAATAAAATCCCACCATATGTAGTATTTGAAGATAAGGCGCTTATTAGTATGTGTCAACAACTACCTCAAACTCCAAATCAGTTTATAAATGTATTTGGTGTTGGAACTAAAAAATTAGAATCTTATGGAGAGCAGTTTATATCTGTAATTATTGATTATTGCCAACAATATGAATTGAATCTAGAAGATAAAATAGCTGAGGCGCTGCCAATGCAAATATAAGAAAAGAGGACCGCTAAGTCCTCTTTTTTACTGAATAAATTTATCAAAAGCTAGTTTTTCGCTATTATCAAACCAAATCACACCTCTATTTAAATGTGCTTTTGCCATATCGATTATGCTTATTACTTTATCTAAATCGTCTAACGATGTATTTACTAACTTCATAATAAAACCTCCAAATTAATTATTAAGTCTTGTTAAGACACTAACCATTGTTATTTATAACAGTGAACGCGTGAATATTCTGGCAAAATTTGCTATATTGTATATTGTATACAGAACCATAATATGATATACTAAAGTCTATAAAATATAAGGAGTTTGAATATGAATAAAAAATTTAAATTTATAATGGCTTTAGCTGCAACAGCATTTTTAGTACCAACAATAGCTTATGCTAGTTTGCCAGCGAATATTGATGAGTATTTAGCTCAATTCTATAGCACAGAAGAATCTGAAGAATATACTGAAGAGCATACTGAAGAACATACTGAAGAGCATGATGAAGAGCATGATGAAGACCATTTTAGTTATGATATTCAAGAAGATTGGACGTTTACTTCAGGGATAATGCAGTCGCCAATTGATATTACTACATATGACGCAATCACAAATAATAGCCCAACTCAGCTACTACTAAATTACAGTACCACTGTAGATGATATTTTAGATACGGGTCATGCTGTTCAAGTTGCGCTAACAGGTACTGCTACTCTAATGAACCGCGAGTTTGAATTGTTGCAACTTCATTTCCATAGCCCAAGTGAACATACGATAGATGGTGAGTATTTCGACTTTGAAGCGCATTTTGTTCATCAAGCACAAAATGGCCGTTTGGCTGTTGTTGGCGTGTTATTTAAAGTAGGGGAAGAAAATGTAGAACTTGGAGAAATTCTTTCGCGTTTTAGTAATGATGAGCTATCAAATTCAGATTTTGAGCTTAATCTGCTTAATTTGTTCCCAGATGACCAAAGTTATTACCATTACACCGGCTCTTTAACTACACCGCCGTTAACAGAAAATGTTGAGTGGTACGTTTTAGAGAACTCGTTAGAGTTATCTCAGCAGCAATTGGATGAGTTTAAATTGTATTATGACCATAATAGCCGAGATATACAAGGCTTATATGGCCGTGTGATTTTATATACTGAAGATTAATTAGTAGCTAGAGGACTTCCTCTAGCTTTTTAAATTTACTTCTATATAATGGCCGACTGTAGTTTAGACAATAGACATACCGTCTCAATATGTGGAGTTTGAGGGAATAAATCTACACAACATATTTTATCCACATTATAGCCATGTTCTTGTAAAACCACTAAGTCTTTAGCAAGCGAAGTTGGTTTACATGAAATATATAATATTTCTGGCGCATTATAATTTATAATTTTAATAATAGCTTTAGGATGAATACCTTCGCGAGGTGGGTCAAGAACAATAATATCGGGCGAAACTTGTAACGTATCAATTTGCTCTAACACATCTCCAGCAATAAATTCACAATTATCTAACCCATTTAATAAAGCATTTGCTCTAGCTTTAATTACTGCCTCTTCGATTATTTCAATTCCATAAACAAACTTAGCTTTAGTTGCCATAATTTGAGCTATCGTACCTGTCCCAGAATACAAATCAAAAACCACTTTATTTTGGAGATTACTTAATAATCCTAATGCTTTTTCATATAACACTTGAGCGCCCCTAGTGTTAGTTTGGAAAAACGAAAATGGAGAAATCTCAAAATTTAACCCTAATATTTCCTCTGTAATAAAGTCTTGACCGTATAAAATATCTACCTTTTCAGGTTTAACCGCATCAGCCTTATTGTCGCTAGTAGTATGCAAAAACCCAACTACTTTCCCTTCAGTGCCAATGTTATTTATTTTAAGCTTAGTAAAGTCATAATTACCTTGCGATGACGTTACTAGGTTTACTAATAAATCACCAGTTGTATACGAACGTCTAACCACTAAATACCTAAGCACACCTTCATGAGTCTTTTTCTTATAAAATGGAATGTTCTCAACCTGCATATAGCGAAACACATACCTTAGTATTTTATTAAAGTCATCATTAACAATTTTACAGCCATCCACTGTAATTATATCAAACGTAGTTCTCTTACGGTGTAACCCTAAAGCTAAAGGACCGTTTTTACAACTATCACCAAACGAAAACTCCATCTTATTTCTATAGCCATATTCAGACGGGCTAGACACAATACCAACGTATTCATATTGCTCCACTACAGCATTAATAATATCCTTAACCTGAGTTTCTTTATGCTTCAACTGCAGCTCATAAGGAAGGTTTTGCAAACTACAGCCGCCACACATACCAAAATACTCACACTCACCATGTTTAAAATAGTCAGGATTTTTAATAACCTCCACTACTCGCCCTTCCCACTTTCCTTTACGCTTCCTACATAGCCTTACACCCAATTCTTGGTTTACAAAACTATCTGCAACAGTTACTACAACACCATCTGGAGTAGTTAAAACACCCTTATTAGGAAAATTAACTTTATTTACAACTCCATAAACCACTTTATTTTTCATAAAATCTTTCCTTTCATTACACCAGGCCCTGCTAAGAAAGCCCCTAGACCCCGAATTTCTCCTTTAGAGCCAACAGAGGGGTTTTAATATTACGTTAACAGTGCCTTCTATCCCAATGATTATTGCATACAAAGCCCAGATTTACAAGTACAAATAAATAAAACATAAAAATATTAAGGGGAGATATTGAATATTTTGTTACAACTATGTATAATATAAGTATAGTTTATATCGGTAGTATAATTATTTATTGGTATTTATTGGTTATATAGATAAGCTATAATAACAACACTTAATCGAAAGGGGACTTTTATGATTAGAAAACACAAACAACAAGATATAGAGCAAAGCGTTTACCGTTTTCAATCTGTTATATTAACAGATCCAGAATTAAAACTTAAACTTTTAGACGATTCATCTACTTACGGAGGTAAACTAATTAACTGGTCTGATATCAACCTTATCCTTGAAATTCCAGTTGTAACAGCTACATTAACAGTTTACAAAAAATATACGTTGAACTTTGTAACAACTCATTCCTTGTTTCTTGCAAATGTAATTGTAATTAACAAAATACCAAAAACTTCAACTATGTTTTATTTAATGAAGTTAACTTCTCCTATTAGACAGAAGCGTCAAAGAAACTATTTACGAGTAAATGCCGAATTACCTATGACTTTTATTGTTGTGCCAGAGAAATTTAGTACAAGAGATGCACTGCCACCTCCAGTAAAGGCTTATACGGTTGATATTAGTGCTGGAGGGCTAAAGTTTAAACATAACGAACTGCTCCTTGGCACCCCAAAGGTATACATCAGTTTTGCACTTCATGGTACTACCTTTAGTTTAACAGGACAACTGTTAGAATCGTATGAAATATCTGATACACCGCCGTATACTTATCGGGTTGCGTTTAAGGAAATGATACCCGAGACGCAAGCGAAACTAGAAAAAATGCTAATGAGCTTCCAAAAACATATGCCTAATAGAGATTTGTAATGAGGGGGGAGTTTTATGAAGAAACAACAAATCCAAGAAATTGATGCAAGTATTGCCGCTCATCAATCTTTAATATTAGCAGATATAAACTTTCAGCTTAAAATAGTTGATAGAGAAAATACTCACAATGTAAAACTAATTACTTGGGCTGGGTCACAATTAATTATTTCAATACCTGTAGAAGGGTTCGTTTTAGATTTAGGGAAAAAGTACACGCTTAATTTTTTAACAAGCAACACTCTATATTTAGCAAATACTCAGTTAACTAACAGAGTCCGCAAGGAAGATGCTTTGTTTTATGTAGTTAAACTGCTATCCCCTATTCATAAAAAGCAACAACGTAACTATTTTAGGCTATCAGCCTCAATTCCTTTTGAATTCGATGTTATTACAGATGAGAAGGAGCAAGATGACGGTAAAGAGCCGGAGCCTTCAGTAAGCGCTACTACAATTGATATTAGCGCAGGAGGTATCAAGTTTTGCTCTCGTATGGTAATCACTGCTGACACTCAATTGTGGATTAAGTTTAAGTTACAAAATAAGCACTTTAATCTAAAGGGCAAAATATTGCCATCTTATGAAGAGGATGAAAAACCACCTTATACTTACAGGGTAGCATTCATTGATATTAGCCCTGATTTGCAGGAGCAGTTATTACACCATATCTTGCTCCACCAGCGACATCTACTCGCTATTTCTAGCGGTCATAAGAGACCCAATGCAAGTACTAATTTAAATAAAGGTAAAAAAAGGTGGTAGTTATAAAGGACTGTTTGATTACAGTCCTTTTTCTATGTCTATACCTTGAAAATTGTATTTAAAATTGATAGGTTATAAATATAGAAAGGAGCTTTTATGAAAACACCAATAAGTGAGCATATATTTTTGCTTCCCTTCGCTTGGACTTTAAATACCAACAATAAAGGCTATAACTTTAAACCTCAAGAGCAAATTAAGTCTAATATTTTTGATCATATTCAAGGTTGGAGGAAAGAGTCTTTTTTTATTAATTCAGATGAAACGTACAATGAGTTTGTATACTTTTATAAACCCGTTCGGACTATGCTGTACCCAGAAAATAGCTATAGTTATGCTTATGTAAATGATAACTCTAATTGTTTAATATATGTAAATAACATTAAGTATAACTTAAAGATACGCAGAATTAACCTTAAGTTTGTAAAAAGCGGTATCGGAATATTAAGTATATATTTGGAGAATTACACTTATAATGAGGAACTGGATATTCGTGCTATTAATTCTGTATCAGACTGTGTATACCCACTAGAGTTACCTCTAAAAGAGAGCACTCCAAAAAAAATCGTATTTAATTTCGACAATTTTATTATTCAAGAAGATATGGAACATACCAATTACCGAGTAATAGCAGGTAAAATATCACCATTTATCATGGACCTATTCGGCCCTAGTTTTGTTCAAACTCCTGATGATAACAAGCCCGTAATCCTTATAGAGCCTCTTATGGGCAGTAAAATGGTTACACTATGTCTATTTAAAAGTGATATAACATTTAAAAATCTTGACTCTGACAATACGTATCAATATAAGCAAGAATTCACGTTGTTAGAACAAGAGCGTCACTATTTATTATCTTCATTTCTATTGTTATGCATATCAAAGTCTACTGTAGAAAGTAAACTATATGACCAGATGATGTGTCTATTACTAATCCAAAAGGCAAGTTTATTAAATTTTTCTAATCAAATTGCAGATATATCTATGTTACCTAAAGATGAATTAGTTATGGCGATTGAAACCCTGTATGAGATTTATATACAGTTTATTAATCAAATGTTTTTTGATGAAGTGACTGAAGATGAAAAGGGGAGTTGGGTGTATCAAAACTTCACTAAGATATTTAATATAAAAGAAGAGATATCTCAAATGGATTTTGAGATGAAAGAGGTTCATGAGTATGCAGAGCTTATTACACGGCAGCAGTCTAATATAAAGATGGAAATATTATCACTTGCGGGCGCTGGGCTAGTTATACCAACGTTCGTTACAGGATTTTTTGGAATGAATATATTAGGCTCGGATAAGCTTGGCATATGGTGGAAAACGCCTGAGGTATTGAGATGGCTAAACGCTTATGTAGCTTTGCCAGTGCTTATAATTTTATATTACTACACATGGAGTAGGCGGAGAAGCCGCCGGTTATTAATCATGAAAATCGCTTTAATAGCTTGCCTCACTATATCATTATTTGTACTAATTAAATATGGTGGCGGCACTACCTCGCAGTTATGATAAGATATATTTGAAATATTTTGTAGACATGCTATAATATGCTAAAGGGGAAGTCCCTGATTAGTAAAAAATACACATAAGTAAGGAGTGGTATAATGAAAATTTATATCAGTGCGGATATTGAAGGAATAAGTAGTATATCGACTTGGCAGGAATCGGATATGGCAGCACCAAAAGAAGCGCGGGATAGAATGACACAGGAAGTAAAGGCAGCTTGTGAGGCAGCGTTTCAAGCTGGTGCTACTGAAGTTATGGTTAAAGATGCGCATGGGTATGGGAAAAACATACGACATGAGGATTTGCCAGTGGGGGTGCAACTTATAAATGGTTGGTCAAATCATCCGTACAATATGGTGGAAGGAATAGATGAAACGTATGATGGCGTTATCTTTTTAGGATATCATAGTGGTGCATCAACTCATTTCTCGCCGCTTGCACATACGCTAGATACTAATGTTGCCAAAATTAAAGTAAATGGTGAAATAAGTAGTGAGTTTAGTATATATTCTACGCTTACGCAGATATTAGGAATTCCAATTCTTACAGTAACTGGTGATGGCGGAATAATAAGAGAGGTTATGGAGTTTGACCCAATGATTGAAACCGTAGCAGTAAAAGAGGGGTTTGCGGGTGCGATGATTAGTAATCATCCTAAAGTTGTATATGAACAGATAAAAGACTCTGTTACAAAAGGTATTGAAAAGATAGGGGAATATAATTTCGTTTATCCATCATCATATAATATGGAAGTAACATTTGTAAGGCATAAAGATGCCTATAAGTATAGTTTTTACCCTGGAGTTGAGCAAATCGATGCTAATACAGTAAGGTTAAAGACAGAAAATTATTTTGAAATATTATCATTCTTAGTATTTATATAAACACAAAAAAAAGAGGGTTTTATATGCCCTCTTTTTTACTTAAATTGTATCATCTTCCTCAAACTCTGGTTTATTATTCTCATCACTTATTTCCATCTTAGATACTGACACTTCATAAGCTACTTTTTGAATTACTTCACCGGACTCAAGTTTCTTTTGATACGCTCTACTTTGGATACGCCCCCAAATCTCGATAGCATCACCAGTTTTTAGACTGTTAGCATATCTGGCATTTCTTCCCCATGTTATGCATGGTATGTAGTCCGATTTGTGGTACGACCTATTTACCGCCAAAAGTATATCAGTGATTTCTCTTCCAAAAGGAGTGGTTCTATATACAGGATTTTTACAAACAAAACCCTTTAAATGCAATGCGTTAGCATTTTTGCTTAATTCTTTTTCATCAACCTCTTCTATTTCTAACGCAAACAAAGTAAGGATCAATCTATTTTTTCCTTCTTCATATTGATTATAAGACCTAAACTGTCCTACCACTTTAAAAATCTTGCCACTAATATCTCCTACTTGCGTTAATAATCTTTCCGATACAGTAACTGGCACAACGTCTGAAGACTCACTTAGTCGAGGGATTTCTATGTCAAAGCTATAAAATCCTTCGCCATACACTTTATGGCTAAATGCCGTCTCTGTGATTGCCTTTCCAATTACTTGTACCTCATTGTTTTCTAAAATGTGGTCGCTCATTACTACATCGCTCCTTTATCTTATAAATGTTTTTTTCAACAGCTTCCTCTGTCTTTATAATATATTTGTATTAGGACAGAAATATTACTATTTTGAATTTTTTTTTAACAGTTTAATCCGTCTATATAGTATATTGCTAATTGGACAAATTTATGCTTATTTTTTTTATTGGTATAAAATATTTTCATATATGGTAACAAATTCCATCTATATTCATAGTATATATTAGACAGAATGTTTAACACCACTGTAAATTTAGCCACTGGCAAAATGAGGCGACTTTATGATTTCTAGAGTTAACAATTCATCTATCTCAAAACTAAAAAACGATTTATCTCACTCTATAATTACAAATAATTATGACCTACTCTCACCAGAGGTCTTGCAACTAAGTCAAGAACTTGATACGCAAATGCTCCCACAATTTCAACAACAACTTGACTTTTATAAATTAATCACTTACCTGAAATAATAAACTATATCAAACTTACAAGGTTGCAAAGTGTTTTGCAACCTATTTTTTAAATTGCCTACCTGTATGGTCAGTCTTAAAGTCTTCTCTAATTATAAGCTCAGACGTTGGAACAAGTTCATAACCATCCTTTAATAAGCCTTTTAAAATCTCATCTAAAGCATCTTTAGTATGAGTAGTTCCCGTGTGTAGTAATATTATAGAACCGCATTTTAAATTCTTATGTTTAAGAACTTTGTCTATTAATTCCTGTCTTCCGTAGTCTTTCCAATCTAAAGAGTCCACGTCCCATTGGATAACGTAGTAATTGCATTCATGAGCAGCATTTAACACATCATCATTATACTCTCCATAAGGTGCTCTGTATAAATCCATTTCCACATTAAGCAATTCTTTAACCTTCTTGTGGGCTGCCATTATGTCATCTTTAACCTCTTCTTTTTTCATCTTCGTAACATGGGGATGACGGTCAGAGTGGTTTGCTATATCATGTCCCTTTTCATGAATTAGTTTTACTTCATCAGGAAACTGTTCTACCCAATCTCCTACAATAAAAAAGGTGGCTTTAACTTTGTTGTCATCTAGTATTTCTAAAATTTGCTCTAGGTCATCCGCTCCCCACGCCACATCAAAGGTTATTGAAGCTTTTTTCTCCTCCATATCTACCGAGTATATGGGCAGTTGCTTATCGGCTGCATGACAGACCACTATACCTAGTGACAGCGCTACTAGCATAATCATTAGTCGAATAAATTTCACTCACGTCCAACTCCTCACTTATTAATATGACACTATTTTTAGCAGTTTTCTTTAATTTATACATCAAATTTTTTTAGGCAAATATAAAAAAACGCCACTAATTTTGAATTCCGTCAAGGGTAAATTCAATATAATAGTAACGTTTTTTAATGGACTATGTTTAAGCTACAATGCGCTTATAACCTACGATTGGAGGCGTACCGGCCAAATACATGGTGTCTATTACAACCCCTCTACTTGAGGATGCATGAATAATTTTTTCATCTCCTATGTACATTCCTACATGCGAAACATTGCCATTAGAGCCATAAAATACCAGGTCGCCTACTTGCAAATTAGTTTTTGATACAGTTGTTCCGCTAGACCAATACTGTCCTGCTGCAGTACGGTTTATATCTATACCCATAGCGGCATACACTTGTGATGTAAATCCAGAGCAGTCAACTCCTACTCCTAGGCTAGTGCCGCCGTATGTATATGGTGTTCCAATAAATTGTTTTGCATAATCTACTATGTTGTTTGCTAAGGACATATTAGACGTTTCTATAATTTCTTCTATGAGTTCTTCTATATCTGCAATTTCATATGTAATACTTTCTTCTATTATATACTCAACAAATGATTCGTACATAATAGGAGTAGGTCTTTCGTTATCAACACTTTGAACTGTTCCTCCTGATATTAATATATTAGATTCATTACTATTTGGCTCTGTTGCAAATATCACATTTGGATTTAAACTAAGAGCAAAAGACATACAAATTGCATTTCTAACTGACTTATTCATTATACACCCTCACTTTGTTTTATAAATTTTATAATTTATTACAAATTTATTATAAGTTATTACGTGAGTAGAGTCAATGGTTTTTTAGCAAACTATGTAAATTTTTGCTATATAATATACAATATGCTGAAGTTAATTATAAAATTTTGTATAATATGCTTGTTTTGTCTTGTCTTTTTTTCAATAAATACCAAATAATCATAAAAATGTACAACTTAAAAATATTACATAATTATTAAATACACTGACAATTGTTAACTAATTTGTTTGCCGCAGCATAAAATAGTATTAGAATTGGGTTTTGATTGATAATTAATAAGTTATCGTGCTATAATAAGCTTTGAAACATTATTAGAAAAGGAGCGAATTTTATGTCTCTTTCAAGACAGCAAAAAATAAGGAATTTTAGTATTATAGCTCATATAGACCATGGGAAAAGCACTCTGGCGGATAGAATTATACAGATGACAGGTACGTTAACTGAGCGAGAGATGCAATCACAGGTTTTAGATAATATGGATTTAGAGCGCGAACGTGGGATTACAATTAAGTCACAAGCCGTAAGGTTGGTATATAAGGCTAAAGATGGAGAAGAATATGTTTTTAATTTAATAGATACGCCAGGACATGTGGATTTTAATTATGAGGTATCTCGCAGCTTGGCAGCATGTGAGGGCGCAATATTGATTGTAGATGCGGCGCAAGGGATTGAAGCACAGACTCTTGCTAATGTATATTTAGCGCTAGAACATGATTTAGAGGTAATGCCTGTAATTAATAAAATTGATTTACCAAGTGCAGACCCAGACCATGTTAAAACTCAGATTGAGGACGTAATAGGGTTAGAGGCACAAGATGCACCTCTTATCTCGGCTAAAAGCGGTTTAAATATTGAAGACGTTCTTGAGCAGGTTGTAAAGATAATACCTGCACCAACAGGAGATGAAACAGCACCGTTAAAAGCGTTGATATTTGATTCATTATTTGACCCTTATAAAGGAGTAATTGTATTTTGTAGGGTAAAAGAAGGTACGATTACAAAAGGAATGAAAATTAGAATGATGGCTACAAAAGCTGAGTTTGAAGTTGTGGAAGTGGGCAATTTCGGTGCTGGTGTATTTAGACCAACTGATAGTATACGAGCAGGAGAAGTTGGGTATGTTACTGCAAGTATAAAGAACGTAAAAGATACAAGCGTTGGGGACACTATCACAGATGCAAATAATCCGACTGACACACCACTACCGGGGTATAAGAAAGTAAATCCTATGGTGTACTGTGGACTTTATCCAGCAGACGGAGCTAAGTATGGTGATTTAAGGGATAGTTTAGAAAAGTTACAGTTAAATGATGCGGCGTTGGTATTTGAACCGGAAACGTCAATCGCTTTGGGATTTGGTTTTAGGTGTGGATTTTTAGGATTACTTCATATGGAAATTATCCAAGAGAGATTGGAACGAGAATATAATTTAGATTTGGTAACAACTGCGCCAAACGTTATATATAAAGTTCATAAAACTAATGGTGAGGTGTTGGAGCTATCTAATCCAGCAAATTTACCAGACCCGTCTAATATAAAATATATGGAAGAACCTATGGTTGAAGCCCAAATTATGGTACCGTCCACTTATGTTGGTGCAGTTATGGAGCTGTGTCAGGAAAGGCGCGGGGTTTATCATAGTATGGAGTATCTAGAGGAGACGCGAGCAGTGTTATCATATGATTTGCCTCTTAACGAAATTATTTATGATTTTTTCGATGCTTTAAAATCGAGGACTAAAGGTTATGCTTCTTTTGATTATGAATTAAAGGACTATGCAGAGTCGAAGTTAGTTAAGCTAGATATTTTGGTAAATAAGGAGATGGTTGATGCATTATCTCTAATTGTACATGAGAGTAATTCTGTGGTTAAGGGTAGAAAGATTGTGGAGAAATTAAAGCAAGAGATACCTAAGCATTTGTTTGAAGTACCAATTCAGGCAGCAGTTGGGAATAAGGTTATTGCGCGAGAGACCATAAGTGCAATGAGAAAAGATGTATTGGCAAAATGTTACGGAGGGGATATTTCAAGAAAACGTAAATTATTAGAGAAGCAAAAAGAAGGTAAGAAACGAATGAGACAAGTTGGTAATGTGGAAGTGCCACAAGCTGCATTTATGAGTGTCTTGAAATTAGATGAATAGAGGGAGTTAGATGAGAATAGGATTATATGTACATGTTCCTTTTTGTAATGCAAAATGTTACTATTGCGATTTTTTGTCTTTTACTAACAAGGGGTTAGAGGAGCGATATGTACAAGGGTTACTAAGAGAGTTAACTTATTATAGTAAACTTATAGATGGAGTGCACACAATAGGAAGTGTATTTATAGGTGGAGGAACCCCTTCGGTTCTACCACCTTTTTTATTGCAGCAGATATGTAGGGGTATTGAGGAGCTGTTTAATCTTGAAGATGATATGGAATGGACGATAGAAGCAAATCCTGAATCACTTTCAAATCAGCAGTTAGACGTGATACACAACAGCAGAATAAATAGAGTTAGTTTAGGACTGCAATCTACTAATAATAAGTTGTTAAAAACATTAGGGAGAATACATTCATTTGAGGATTGGAAACAAAGTGTAGCAAAGTTGACGAATATAGGTATTAAGCATATAAATACAGATTTGATGTTTGACTTACCAGGGCAAACTTTAAGTGACTGGGAAAAAACTTTATTAACAATTATTCAATATCCAATTGACCATATATCGTGTTATGCATTAATATTAGAAGAGAATACTTTTTTTCATAAGTGTTACACTAAGGATGAAGATAATGAAGTAAAAATGTATAAAATGGCTAAAGATATATTATCAAGATATGATTATAGCCAATATGAGATTTCTAACTGGGCAAAGGCTGGATGTGAATGTGTTCATAATGTGTTGTATTGGCAGTTAGGAAGTTATATAGGGGCAGGACTAGGTGCATCAGGTTATCTATTTAATAGGCGTTATACAAACACTTCGGATATGAAGCAGTATTTAGCTGCATCGCATTTAACGGATTTAGATGTACCTTTATTAGATGTACCTTTAATAGAAGAAACTATTATGATAACTCCTAGAATGAGTCAAGAGGAATTTATGTTTTTAGGACTTAGAATGACTAATGGAGTAAGTAAAAAACAATTTTATCATATATTTAATACACAAATAGAAGATGTATTTAAACCCCAGATAGATAGATGGGTACAACAAAAAGCTTTAATTAATAAAGAAGATAGATTATACCTAACATCATATGGGGTAGACATATCAAACGTAGTGTTTTCAACATTTTTAGAGTGAATTAGGAGGCTTTATGGATTATTATCAATTAAGGTATTTAAAAAAATTATCAGAGATTTACCCCACTATAGCCGCGGCTTCTAGTGAAATAATCAATTTGCAAGCTATATTAAGTTTGCCAAAAGGAACAGAGCACTTTATTTCGGATGTTCATGGCGAGTATGAAGCGTTTATTCATGTGTTAAAAAATGGCTCAGGGTCGATTAAACTTAAAATTAACGAAATATTTGGATATACATTATCAAATGCGGAAAAACGTAACTTAGCTACTCTGATTTATTATCCTAAAGAAAAAATGAAGTTATTGTTAGAAGGCGTGCAAGATAGAGATGAATGGTTTAAGTTAACTTTATTTAAGCTAGTTGCAGTCTGTAAGACGGTAAGTAGTAAGTATACACGGTCAAAAATTAGAAAAGCATTACCAGATAAGTTTGCATATGTTATTGAAGAGCTGATTACTGAACGTATGGAAATTGATGATAAGGAAGTTTACTACAATTCAATAATAGATACAATTATAGAAACTAAACGCGCAGGAACGTTTGTAGTTGCTATTTGTGAAGTTATTCAAAGGCTAGTAATTGACCATTTGCATATAGTAGGGGACATTTACGATAGAGGACCTGGGCCACACCATATAATGGATAAGTTAGTAGATTATCATTCAGTGGATATACAGTGGGGCAACCATGATGTAGTTTGGATGGGAGCTGCAGCTGGGCAATGGGCTTGTATTGCAAATGTAATTCGTATATGTGCACGTTACGGCAATTTGGATATATTAAAAGAAGGGTATGGTATTAACTTGTTACCACTTGCAACTTATGCTATGTACCATTATAGCGAAGACCCTTGTAAGTGCTTTAAACTTAAGGAACTTACCGACAATGCGCGTGAAGATTTATTGAACTTGCAAATTCATAAAGCCATTTCGGTGTTGCAATTTAAGATTGAAGGATTATTAATACAAAAACGTCCTGAATTTGGATTAGAAGATAGAAATTTACTACACAAAATAAATTATGATAATAGCACTATAGAAATAGATGGCCAAATTTATACTATTAAGGATACATTTTTCCCAACTGTTGATAAAGCCGACCCTTATAAGCTAACAGAAGAAGAGCTGCAAGTTATGCATAGATTAGAGCAGGCTTTCCTTAATTCGGAGAAATTGCAGCGCCATATGAAATTGTTATTGTCTAACGGTGGATTATATAAAATTCATAATAACAACTTACTTTATCATGGGTGTGTACTATTGGATGAAGATGGTGAGTTTAGAAAAATTAAATGGGGAGATAGAGAATTTATAGGCAAAGATTGGTATGATTTTATCGATACGTATATCCGTAAAGGATTTTTCCAAATCGAAGGAGAAGAGAAGGAGTTAGGAAAAGATATGATGTGGTATATATGGCTACATCCTAACTCACCGTTGTTTGGTAAAAATAAGATGGCTACTTTTGAGAGGTACTTTGTTAAGGAAAGAGAGACTCATAAAGAGCATAAAAACCCATATTACGAATATTATGAGCAAGTTGAAATAATTGATAAGATTTTGGAAAACTTTGGCCTTCGTCCTGAGACTGCGCATATTATTAATGGGCATGTACCCGTAAAGGTTATAGAGGGTGAGAGTGCGATTAAGTGTAACGGTAAATTGCTAGTTATTGATGGAGGATTTTCTCGCGCATATCAAAAGGAAACTGGAATTGCAGGTTATACTCTAATTTATAATAGTCATGGGCTAATTTTAGCAGCACATAACCCTTTTACAACTAAGGAAAATGCTATAGCGGAGGGTTGCGATATTCATTATAATACTGTTACCGTAATGGAGAGTAGTAAACGCCAAATTGTAGGGGATACAGACGCAGGGCTTAGGTTAAAAGAAGATATTAAAGATTTAAAATTATTACTGGATGCGTATAGAAACGGTTTAATTATTGAACATTAACGATAGAGTGTTACCTACTTACTAGTGAAGTTAAAGGTAACACTTTTTTATTTTTGTAATGTATAGCGAGGGATAATATGGAATATAAAGATTATATAAAACAAGCTAAAAAAAAAGATAGGGTAGCACAGTTTAATTTAGGGTTGTGTTATAAAGATGGGCTAGGCGTTAAGCAGGACTATAATGAAGCTGCAGTGTGGTACGAAAAGGCGGCTAAACAAGGATATGCAAGAGCACAAAATAATTTAGGAGTTTGTTATTACAACGGCGAAGGTGTAAAAAAAGATTTGAGAGAAGCTGTTGATTGGTATAGACAGGCCGCACAGCAAGGGTTAGCTAATGCACAGTTTAATTTGGCAGAATGCTATTATAAAGGAGAAGGTGTTAAGTTAGACTATAATGAGGCAGTAAAGTGGTTTAAATATGCAGCAGAACAAGGTCATATAAAAGCGCAATACAATTTGGGTTTACATTATAAAGATAATGAAGAAGATAAAGATGAAGAAGAAGCGATAAAATGGTTTAAGTTAGCTGCGCAACAAGAACATGTAGAAGCGCAAAATAGTTTGGGAAGTTATTTTGTTAGCATACAAAATTATGATGATGCAAAGTATTGGTATAGTTGTGCGGCTAAGCTAGGGAATGCCGAGTCACAGTATGGTTTGGGTTTGTTATATTATTTTGGTCGAGGTGTGGAGCAAGATTATACAGAAGCTTTTCATTGGTATAAATGCGCAGCAGAGCAAGGAAATATGGATGCGCAGTTTTATGTAGGGAAATGTTATCAAGAAGGGGAAGGTGTTAAGCAAGATTATAACCAAGCTGTATTGTGGTTTAAGATGTCAGCAGATAAGGGGCAGTTTGGTTCGCAAAATAACTTGGGGGTTTGTTATCAATATGGCAGAGGGGTACAAAAGAGTAATATTGTAGCAGTAAAGTGGTATAAATTAGCGGCACAAAATGGTAGTGTTAGAGCATGTTATAATTTAGGTTTATGTTATGCATATGGAACGGGAGTTAAGAAAAATATTGACGAGGCTAAAAATTGGTATAGGCTAGCAGCAGAAAAAGGTGATGAAATGGCAAAAGCGGAGTTAGCATCACTAGGATAAATTTTAATTTAATATAAATATTTAAAAAATATCGGTTTACTTTAATTTCAAATTGGTAATAATAGTAATATAAGCATAAGGCTTATAAAGAAAAAATAACTTTAGCTTATTGCGTATAGAATTGCTGAATTTATTACACAATACAAATAAGAGAGTAGAAAAAAGCTCTCTTATAATTTAAAATAAAATTTTTAAAAAAACTTATTGACAAAAATAATTAAACATGATAGAGTATGATTTGTAGTTAGCACTCGCCTTTAATGAGTGCTAACAATTAAGAAAGTGAGGGTGGTAAAATGAATGACCGAAAAATTCGTATTCTTGAAGCTATTATCCAAGACTATATCCAAACAGGTTCGCCTGTTGGTTCTAGAACACTTTCTAAAAAGTATGATTTACAATTAAGCTCTGCGACTATCAGGAATGAAATGTCAGACTTAGAAGAGCTTGGACTTATCACTCAACCGCATACATCAGCTGGTAGAATACCTTCTGATAAAGGATACCGACTTTATGTGGATACTTTAATGGATAGGTCTGATTTAGCACCTGATTTAGATTTAATTATTGTAAAAATGTTACAAGATAAAATTAACAATATTGATTTATTGCTAGAAGAAACTGCACGACTAGTAGCTATGATGACAAACTATGCGACTATTGCTTCAACTCAAACGTTAACAGAAATCACAATAAAACGTGTTCAACTTATATATGTAGATTTAAAAAGTGTTGCTTGCGTTATTGTTACTGAAGCTAATGTTATTAAGCACCATATAATATTTCCCCCTACTGAAGTTGATGTTAACTTATGTTTAATGTTATCAGAGGTACTTAATGAGCATTTAGCAGGAATGACTTTAAAGGAGCTGCAAAAAACTGACGTTAGGCAGTTAGTTCCAGACCATGAGACGTTAGTTTTGCAAATAGTGTGTGCAATTATTAGTATATTACAAGAAGAAGATAGTTCTCAAGTGTTTACAAGGGGTACTACTAACATACTTGACTTTTATGATTTTAATGATTTACAAAAGGCGAGGGAATTGTTGGAACTGTTAGAACAAAAGCCATATCTTACAAAGCTTTTATCTAAAACTTCAGGTAACTCTGTAAATATTAGTATAGGTGAAGAGAATGCTTTGGAGCCTATGAAGGAGTGTAGCTTGGTTACAACTACTTATAAGTTGGGCGATTGTACCTTAGGAACCATTGGTATTATTGGTCCTAAGCGCATGAATTATGCCCAAGTGGTAACTTTACTTGAACATATTTCTTATCACATAACAAATATGTTAAGCGAGTAACGTCCAAAAAACTTAATTTTAGCAAGTTAATATTGAATTGAAAGGATGATATGATGGAAGACCAAATCCTCAACGAAGAAGAGAAAGATGTTGACGATGAAGTAGTTGAAGAAGAAACGATGCCAGCTGAAGAACCTGCTGGTAGTAAAGAGGCTGAGTATTTAGAGCGACTTCAGCGTTTGATGGCAGAGTTTGATAATTATAGAAAGCGTACTGAGAAAGAAAAGGCTACAACTTATGACCGCGCTGTTAGTTCTACAGTTACCGAGTTATTAAGTATTGTGGATAACTTTGAACGAGCTTTAAAGTTAGAGAGTTCAGATAAACCTTTTTATGAAGGTGTTACAATGATTTATAAGCAATTGTTAGCCGCAATTGAAAAAGTTGGGGTTACTACAATTGAAACTGTAAATCAAACTTTTGACCCAGCTTTTCATAATGCGATTTTCCACGTGGAAGATGATAGCGTTGGAGCTAATACTATAGTGGAAGAGATGCAAAAGGGATATATATATAAGGATAAAGTAATTCGTCATAGCTTAGTAAAGGTAGCTAATTAAGCTTTACTATTAACAAATAAATAGAAAACAATTGGAGGAATAATATAATGGGAAAAATAATTGGAATTGACTTAGGAACAACAAATTCATGTGTATCTGTTATGGAGGGTGGTAAACCTATCGTTATCGTTAATGTGGATGGCGGACGTACAACTCCTTCTATCGTAGGTTTTACTAAAGATGGTGAGCGTTTAGTTGGTGATACTGCAAAACGTCAAGCTATTACTAACCATGAGAGAACTATTGCTTCTATTAAGCGTCATATGGGTACTGACCATAAAGTTAATATTGATAGCAAAGGTTATACTCCACAAGAAATTTCCGCGATTATTTTACAAAAATTAAAAGCTGATGCTGAGAGCCATTTAGGTGAGAGTGTTACTGAAGCTGTAATTACTGTACCAGCGTATTTTACTGACTCTCAACGTCAAGCAACTAAAGATGCAGGTCGTATAGCTGGTTTAGATGTTAAGCGTATTATTAATGAGCCTACTGCTGCTGCATTAGCTTATGGGCTTGAAAATGAACAAGAGCAAAAGATTGTAGTTTATGACCTTGGTGGTGGTACTTTCGATGTTTCTATTATTGAAATTGGGGATGGTGTTATTGAGGTTTTAGCTACTAGCGGAGATAATCACTTAGGTGGAGATGACTTTGACCAAAGAATTATCAACTATTTAATAAGTGAATTTAAGAAAATGGAAGGGGAAGACCTTTCAGCGGATAAAATGGCTATGCAACGTGTTAAAGAAGCTGCTGAGCAAGCTAAGAAAGAACTTTCTTCTAAAACAACTGCTACTGTGCTAATTCCTTTTATTTGTGCATCAGGCAAAAACTTAGACATTACTATTACTCGTGCTAAATTTGATGAACTGACTGCTGATTTGGTGGAACGTACTCTAGGTCCAGTTAGAAATGCTCTTAAAGATGCTGATTTAGATGCTTCTGAAATTAGCAAAGTGTTATTAGTTGGAGGTTCTACTCGTATCCCAGCTGTTCAAGATGCGGTAAAACGTATTATAGGTAAAGAGCCATTTAAAGGAATTAACCCTGATGAGTGTGTTGCTATAGGTGCAGCTATTCAAGGTGGAAAACTTGCTGGAGATGCTGGCGCAGGAGATATTTTACTACTAGATGTTACTCCTCTTACTTTAGGTATCGAAACTTTAGGTGGTGTAGCTACTCCTCTTATCGAGAGAAATACTACTATTCCTACTAAGAAAAGCCAAGTGTTCTCTACTGCAGCAGATAACCAAACAGCGGTTGATATTCATGTTGTTCAAGGTGAGCGTTCTATGGCTAATGACAATAAAACTTTAGGTAACTTTAAGTTAGACGGTATAATGCCAGCGCGTCGTGGTACTCCTCAAATTGAAGTAACATTTAACATTGATGCAAATGGTATTGTTACAGTTTCAGCTAAAGATATGGGTACTGGTAAAGAGCAACATATTACGATTACTGCTAGCACTAACTTATCTGAAGATGAGATTAAAAGAGCGGTTGAAGAAGCAGAACAAAATGCAACTGCAGATAAACAACGTCGTGAAGCTGCAGATGTTAAAAACTCAGCAGATACTATGATATTCCAAACTGAGAAATTATTATCTGAAAACGAAGCTACTATTGATGCTGCGGATAAAGCTGATATTCAAGTTAAACTAGATGCATTAAAACAACTTAATGATAGTGTTGATTTAGCTACTTATGAAGAGTTCCAAATAGAGTCTCTTAAAGCTGCTAATGAGGAGCTGACTCAGTTGTTCTACTCAATATCTGAGAAAATGTATAGCCAAGCTGCTGCAAGCGGTGCAGATATGGGCGATATGGGTGGCGCTAGCGACGGTGGATATGATGACGGCGTAATAGATGCTGATTTTAAAGAAGAATAGAATTATTAGAAAAAGATAATTGCAGTTAAGTCAAAGAGGATTGCTCTTTGACTTTTCTGTGTAAAGCGTAAAAATAGCTATAGAAAGTGGTGAAGTATGGCAACGAAAAAAGATTATTATGACGTGCTAGGAGTAGGAAAAGGTGCATCTGAATCAGATTTAAAGAAGGCGTATAGGAAATTAGCAAAGCAGTACCATCCTGATACAAATCCAGATAATAAAGAAGCTGAAGCTAAATTTAAGGAAGCATCTGAAGCGTATGAGGTTTTAAGTGACGAAGATAAAAGAGCAGCATATGATAGATATGGGCATAGTGCCTTTGAACAGGGCGCTGGTGGTGCAGGAGCTGGCGGGTTCGGAGGTTTCGGTGGGTTTGAAGGCGCGTTTGACTTTGAAGATATTTTCGGTGATATTTTCGGTTCTGGTAGAAGGAGTCAAAGAAGAGGACCTAGACCAGGCGCGGATATTCAACAGAACATACAAGTGACGTTTGCAGAAGCGGCATTTGGTACGGAGAAAGAAATTCAAGTAGCTACTTCTGAGACATGTGTTACATGTAAAGGTACTAAGGCTAAGCCAGGTACTCATGCTGAAACATGTGCTAAGTGTAATGGGCAAGGGCAAGTTCGTGTTACTCAAAGGACTATTCTTGGCGCGATGCAAACTGTTCAAACATGCGATGTTTGTGGTGGTGAAGGTAAAGTAATAAAAGAGAAATGTACTACTTGTCGTGGTCAAGGTAGGATAAAAACTACTAAAAAAGTAACAGTTACAATCCCGGCTGGTATTGATAGCGGACAGACTTTGAGATTACAAGGCCAAGGTGAGTCAGGTGAAGTTGGTGCACCTGAAGGCGATTTATTGCTTACAATTCATATCAAGCCTCATGAGATATTCCGTCGTGAGGGGAATAATGTTCATATGCGTATGCCTATTAGTTTTAAACAAGCAGCATTAGGTGCTGAGTTATCTGTTCCGACTTTAGATGGTAATGTTAAGTTAACTATAAAAGAAGGAACACAAACTGGAACTACTTTTAGATTGCAAGGAAAAGGTATTCCAAATTTAAGAAATAGTAAGCAACGCGGTGACCAACTTGTTGAAGTGGTAGTTGAGGTGCCTAAAAACTTAACGCAGGCTCAGAAAGATTTGATTAATCAGTTCGATGCTAATATTACAGATAACAATCATCAACCTGAGCAAAAAAGTTTTTGGCAGAAAATTGAGCGTGCTTTTGGAAAAAAGGATTAATTCGGAGGTTGGCAGATGGACTATATCCAAATAATAATAGAAACAAAAACAGAAGCTGTTGAGGCTTTAAGTTATTATATAACCGAGCAGTTAGAAGGTGGTATAGAAATTTGCGACCCTAAAGATGTTATATCTCAGGATAGAACTCAAGTTTGGTATGATTTAATTGATGAGAATCTGTTAGACGTTGATATGGACGTTGTTACAGTAAAGGCTTATTTTGCTAAGGGTATTAATGTTGAGGAGTATGTCTCTAAGATAGAAAATCAGATTAGCCATATTAGCCAGTTCTTAGATGTAGGAACACGTAAGATTAGCGTAGTTGAAATTCCTAAAGAAAAGTGGATGGATGAGTGGAAAAAATATTATAATGTGTTTCGCATTGGCGAGCGTATTGTTATTAAGCCTAGTTGGATAGAGTATGAAACAAAAGATAATGATATTGTGATTGAGATGGACCCGGGGATGGCATTTGGGACCGGAACACATGAAACTACTGCTATGTGTGTAGAGTTAGTTGAAGAGAATTTAAAAGAAACCGTGCTTGATATTGGTACTGGCAGTGGCATATTAGGAATTGTTGCAGCAAAGCTTGGGGCTAGTAAAGTTATTGGTGTTGATATTGACCCTATGGCTGTTAAGGTGGCGAACGAAAATATTAAAATCAATAATGTAGATATGGTTGCTGTAGAAGGTGATTTACTTGACGTAGTGACTGATAAGTGTGAGCTGGTTGTATCAAATATTATTGCTGATATAATTATTTTGCTTGCGCCTAAAGTAAAAAGCGTAATTGCTAATGGTGGCATTTGGATTGCTTCAGGCATCATTAATACAAGGCGCGATGACGTGGTTGAAGCATTAATTCACAGTGGGTGGAATATAGTTAAGATAGTTGAACAAAATGAATGGTTAGCTATTGTTTGTTCGCGAGGTGATGCGGATGCCTAAATACTTTGTAGATAAAGCAGATATTTCCGCTGATACTATAATTATACGGGATGATAACTATAATCATATAAAAAATGTATTTAGGTTAACCGTAGGTGAGCAAATTACAGTTAATGATAAGCTGGGCAATGACTATCAATGCGTTATATCAAGTGTAGAGCAAAATATTATAACTGCAACTATATTTAAAACTTACGTCGCAACAACAGAACCAGTAACAAATGTGGTACTATTCCAGTCATTAATTAAAGGCGACAAGATGGAATATGTTATTCAAAAAGCTGTGGAGTTAGGCGCAGCGAAAGTAGTACCCATTGTTACAACTAGGTGTGTTGTTAAGTTAGAAGATGACAAGAAGACTAGAGCTAAAGTTGACAGGTGGAATAAGATTTCTGAAGCTGCCTCTAAACAAAGTGGCCGTGGGACCGTTATAGAAGTGCTTGCTCCTATGAAATATACTCAGGCTCTGGAGCTTGCTAAAAACGAGTTGGAAGTAAATTTAATACCTTATGAGAAGCAAGTAGGTAGCGGTATTAAATCAGTTCTGCAATCCATTAGTGCTAGGAATATTGGTATTTTTATTGGCCCTGAAGGTGGTTTTGAGGATAAGGAAGTTGAACTAGCACACAGTTATGGCCTAACTTCTGTTACTTTAGGGAAACGAATTTTAAAAAGTGAAACGGCAAGTATTGCGGTACTTGCAAGTTTAATGTATCAGATGGACGAGATGCAATGAGGGAATAGAAGCCCTCATTTTTTTTGTGCAAATAAAAAAGCTACCTTCTAATTTAGAAAATTTGGAAGGTAGCTTCAAAGTTTTTCTTAGTCTTCTATTTCTACAAAGTCATACTCAATTTCAAATTCATCAATAGTAGTTATTACTGTGTTTACTAGTTCTTCAGCTACTGCTTCTACTTCAGTTACAGCTTCTTCAACAACTTGTGCTAATAATTCTAAAGCTGATAATCCTGTACTTGCTACTGGCTCAGCTACTTCTTCAGTGTTTTCTTCTTCAACTTCGTCTTCTTCAACTGCAGCACAACAATCTTCCTCGCATTGTTCAATGTCTACGTCCAAACAGCACTCTTCTTCACACTCATCGTGCTCATGGTCATGATCGTGGTCATGGTCGTGATCGTGGTCATGGTCGTGATCGTGGTCATGATCGTCTGTTAAATCACTAGGGAATAAAATACGGTCGCCTGCACGAATAAAATCTACATTAGTAATGTTATTAAGTTGAGCTAATTCTACTGTAGAAATACCTTTTGATAATGCAAGCGTACTTAATGTATCGCCATATTGAACTAATGTACCTTGTGCTGGTGCATCAGGCTCTGGTAAGTCAAGTACATCACCTACATTAATATAATTCGCATCTTTAAGATTGTTAAGTTCAACTAATTTTTGATATGTAGTTCCATATTCCACTGCAATTTCACTTAAAGTGTCACCAGCTTGTACTGTATACTGGTCTGCTGCGTAAACGCTAAAGCTAGACATTAACATACCTGCTGCAAGAATTAAAGACCATTTTTGTTTTTTCATGTTATAGTTCCTCCAAGAATTTTAAATGTTATACTTTTCTATTTAAAGTATGTATTAAGTGTACATGACTTTTATTCACAAGTCAACTAGGTACTTAAAGTGCCATACTTCCCAAAAGATACCATTACAAAAAATTCCACAGCACAAATTAAAAAGGCTAATGCAAATCGCATTAGCCCCAACGTTTTTATAATTAATCAATCAGCAAGTAGCATCTTATTGACATTATGTAGAATGTATTCCCTATCGGTCGTTACATCGTAAAAACCTTTTCCACAATAAAGTCGCTGAATATCAATGGTGCGCATATCACTAAGCTGAAGTCTAGTTAACATTCCATTTTTAAAATCAGAAACCGCAATGTCTAGTTGGAACTCTGGGTCCGGTGGTAACGAATTGGACTTTACGGACGTAGTTGGAATAATAATAAACTTACTTTTAAAATATTTAAATACATAGCACCAGTGACCTCCATACAATTCTTTTGGAAAGCCTCTTGTTAAGTTAAAGTATGCAATTTGGTGTACCCTTGGTAATTTTTTAGGTCTATAAAAAGTTGTAGCCGCGTCACCTGTTTGTTTAGGTGTTAAGTGGTCATAAAAATACGATAATTGCCCCACGTGATACTCCAAGTCTGTTACAAACCCTTCCACATCAGGATAATTTTGTAGCTCTGTTAACGAATTTGTGATTTTACCCATTCTCTCATTTAATATATTAGCTTCCATTATTAAGCCTCCTCCTTGTTGATTACACTATTATTATATTGCCATAAAATAAATTAAGTTAGAAGAAAATTGCATATAAGTAAAGCTGGAGTTACAGCATAATAACGTACACTGTAACTCTTAGAATAATCTGCTTTTAAGCTATTACAAATCTTGCTCGACTCCCTTGCGCAGATGTGCTCACTTCTAATCTCGCTTCAACTCTACTTTTCAATTCTTCTACATGTGATATAACGCCTATTAATCTTCCCCCTATTTGTAGCTCTATTAAAGTATCAATGGCGCTATCTAGCGACTCAGGGTCTAACGTTCCAAACCCTTCATCTATAAACATTGTATCTAGTCTAATTCCTCCTGCACTCTCCTGAATAATGTCCGATAATCCAAGAGCCAATGCTAACGATGCTTTAAAGCTTTCTCCTCCCGATAAAGTTTTTGCATCCCGTGTTTTGTTTGTAAACTGGTCAAATACTTCAAAGTCTAAACCCTTTTGGCTATTACCTTTACCTACATCGGCTTTGCGTCTAAGCTCAAAGCGTCCAAATGTCATCTTAAATAATCTTTTATTAGATGCTATAATTATATCTTCAAAATAAGAGCCAAGAACAAAGTTTTCGTATGAGATACGGTATTTATTCCCCCCATTTGCTACCCTATCAATATCCCCAATAATTTCATACTCACTTTGCGCTTTTGTATATTCGGTTAAAGACTTTTGTAACTGATTTAAAATTCTAATCAAATGTTGCTTTTTACCACTTACTCCTTCTTTACTTTGCTGTGCAAATTGATTATCCATACTAAGACTCGTAATCTCTTGTTCTACTTTATCAATGTTCTGGTAGCTCAGTCCTTTCACTTGTTTTTCTAGTTCGTGCTGTCTTGCTGTTTTATTTTTAAAAATATCTAGCCTTAATTTTATATCCTCTATCTTATCAATATGCGGTATAGCTTGATTAAATTTCTCTCTAGATAAATCTTTACCCCCAAGCTTAGCTTCAAATAGTTGTTGTGCTTGATTAATTTTAATTTTATTTTCGTTTTGCTGCTTAATTAACTGTTCGTTTATGCCTTGCTTAGCGCCTAAGTTTTCCTTTAACTTCCTACATTCTCTATCCTGCTGTTCAAATAAAACCTTATCATTTTGAAGCTGATTTTTTATATGATTTATTTCGTGGTCTATATCAATTACAGATACAACCCCCTCTATTGTATCTTTTGAGATTAAACTTAGGTGAGTGGAAACTTTTGCTTCCTCCTCTATATAATTTGTAAGATTTTGCTGCATTTTCTCTTTTTCGTTAGATAATTGGTCAAATTCTTTTTCACAACTGAGTTTATTAGCATTCAGCTGGTTTCTGTGTTCAATTTGGCTATTAACCTGATTAATTTCAGAGTCGATACATGCAATATTATCTTTTAAATTTTTTCCGTGTTGTTTAATCTTCTCTTTTATATCGACATAAAATTGAGTTCCCAATACACTTATTGACAATTGGTTTAATTTTTCAGATATGGAATTCCTTGTAGCATTATTTGTTTCATGTAGCGCTACTAACTCACGATGCATATTTTCTATACGAGTTTGATTTAATGCCACGTTAGTTTTATAGTTTTCTAAATCTTCTTTAGTTGGAATATGCCCCGCAAATGAAATCGTTGCAGGCGCTGGATGGCTAGTAGAACCACACACCAAACATGGCTGTCCTTTCACGAGCGTTTTAGCCAGTATGCCAGCCTGTTCCTCTTTATAAATCGTATCTAAATGTTCATATTCGTGTTTTAATTTTTCATACTTCAAATTTTCTTTTTGGTAGTTACTGCTGTCAATGTCATGTTTAGCCGTATCCGCTTCATATTTTTCACAAGTGATGTAAATGTCTAGTAAACTCTTTCTAAGCTCTTTTTGTTTAGCAAGCTCATTTTCTTTATTTGCTTTTAGTTTGTCAATATCTCCTAACGATTCTAACGTTATATCAATTTCTTTTCGCAGCGCTATATTTGTATCTATTTTAGCAATAATTTTATTTAATAAAAATTCGCAGTTTTGCTTGTTACTAGTAATAAGACGTAGAGTATTTGTTAACTTCTCTTTTTGAGCTAAATTAGTTCTGGTATTTTCTAAGTTGCTTAATGTTTGCTTAAGCGTGTCATGACGCGCAACTCTATCTTGAGTTAGTGCAAATATTTCGGTCGCTTTAACTAATTGCTCTTTAATATCTTTTTGCTCACAATCATTAGCCAATAGATTAGCTGCTATAATACTCTCCTCTTGCACAAAAGCTTTAACATTAGCAAAGTAGGGCTTAATTTCTTTAACATTAGATAGCATAATAAGCTGGTCTTCTAAATTAGCATCTTCACTCTCACAATAAGCTTTATATTCAGCTTTTGATTTTTCATAGTCATTTAAAAGGTTATTATTAGTATGCATAACCCCTTTGTCTTCTAATAATTTATTTATTTTAATAGTTGTGTTGGAAATATCTCCATCTAACTGTTTAATTTTAGCATTATAATCCACAATTAACCCATTTACGTGCTCGATTAAAGCTTTATAATCACTAGAAGTACCAAAAGTAGTTGATTGGTCTAAATCTAATTGGCCTACAAGGTAGTTCATATGATTTTGGGCATTTTTATAGTTATCAGAAATAGTCTTTGCTTGATTTTTAAATCTTATTTGTATATCATTAAAAATGTGGGTACCAAAAATTTTCCTAAAAATCTCGGTCTTATCTTTAGTGGCAGACATTAGCAATTTTTTAAACTCGCCTTGTGGCAACATAACAATTTGTTTAAATTGCTCTTGAGTAACACCTAGTACATCTTCAATTTTTTGGTTTATTTCTTTAACTCCATTATAAATTTTATTCTCGCCTTCTATTGTCAACACACATTTGGTTTTCACTAGTTTACCAGCTCTTAGTTGTTGAGGGTATCTTGTAATCTTATATTTTTTACCCGCAAGCAAAAATTCAAATGACACAAAGGTGTCTATACTATCATCAGCAAAATCACTTCTAAAATTTTCAGCATTATCACGAAGTTCACCATTAGCTTTGCCATATAATGCTACACTAATAGCATCAAAAATAGTAGTTTTTCCAGCCCCCGTAGGCCCTGAAATAATAAAAATATTATTGTTTTTTAATTGTGTAAAATCTATAACTTCTACATTAGCATATGGGCCAAATGCAGACATCATTAATTTAAGTGGTTTCATTACAAATTCTCCTCTAACGCTTCTTCTATTATACTCTTAACATAGTCTTGTTTTTGCGTATTATAGTTACTATCAGAACATGTCTTATAGAAATCTTCAAATAGTTCAAATGGATTTTTTGATTTGTTTACAGCAGTAATATCTCCTAGCTCTGCTTCTAGCTTAGACTTTTTCACCAGTGATAATATATTAGGATAAACTTCTCTAAGTCTAGCTATAGGATTTAAAAGTTCACCTTCATTAGTAATAATGGCATGGATATAGTCTTGAGACATTTCTTTTCTACCTTGCGCTATTAAATCGTTTATCTCACCTTCAATTACTCTAAAATCTCGGTTAACTGGTAAATTATGATATTTTATAATTAACGTTTGCGTAATGTCAATTTCGGTAATAGATTTAATTTGCCTCGTTTCGGAGAATGAATATTTACATAAAGAACCTGAATAACGCACTCCTTCACGTCCTACTGATTGCCTCCCATGAAGATGTCCTAGTGCAACGTAGTCAAACCCATCAAAAATACGATAGTCCATAATGTCAGTGCCACCAATAGCTAACGGTTTTTCAGATGTACTAACCTGAATTCCTGCGCTTTCATAATCAGTTTTATCTGATAATTTAGATACATACCCATGTGCAATCATTACATTAACTACAGTAATATCCATCTGTTGCCTTATTAAATCTATAGTATAACGCATAGCATCTTCATGAGATTGTATATTTATCTGTGTATCTATAAGAGCTTTAATGCTATTAGGGTGTTTATACGGAACTAAATAAAAATGCACGTTACCAATTTCAACCTTATCAAATAACCGACTTTCATCACCCATTATATATAAGCCTTTATAGCGCAGAATATTGCTAGCAAAGTTAATACGGTCCCCACTATCATGGTTACCAGAAATAGTAATAACTTTAATATTATATTTAGTAATCAAAGTAGTTAATGTTTTATTTAGCAGTGCAACAGCCTCCACCGGCGGAATAGCTCTATCATATAAATCTCCCGCAATAATAAGAACGTCTGGCTCCTCGGTTTCTATTAATTTCATTAACCCTTCTAAAGCCACTTTTTGGTCCTCAATCATAGACACTCCATTAACTTTTTTTCCTATATGCCAATCACTTGAATGAAATATTTTCATAAGCAGTCCTCTTTCCATTAAATATCAATTTTTCTATACAAAAAAGGCCATAGAACTCATCTATGGCCTTAAAACTTAATATTACACTTTAATTAGAAAACTCTAATCTAGTTAATAAAAACTCTTCTTCGCTACCTTCTAGCGTTTCTCCGTTAATTAACTTAAGCACAATATTGCAAGGTTTACTACAGTGAGCAGCAACAGCAGTGGAATAATACTCATCAATATGGCGAATAGTAGTTTTAGCATCAACAAGAATTCCTTCACGGATTTCACACTTAGCATAACGTTGGTCACAAATCCAGCCAATAGCTAAAATACTACACGTTAATTCTTCATTACTTAAATTTGAAGTTTTAATAATATCAATGATACTCTTTACTACCCCTTCTAACGTACTTTTAGGAACCATTGTGGCACCCTCTTGACGAAGCGCTCGTCCAACAGCATAAACCGTAGATTGAATGTTAGTAGACTTCTGTCTTTCAATACCACTAATGCTCTTTTTAAATTCTCTAATAATCCAATCAACATTCATCTTAGCGTGAGAATAAGTATACAGACATGCATTTAAATACTTATGATTTTTACACAGTACTTCTAGCTTTTTTAAATCTGCTGGTTGACCACAAACACCGAGCGTAAAAATAGCTTGAATATTTGTATTAACCCTAATACCATAGTTAGGAATGCCATTAAGCTCAGCTCTAAGTTGGTTCATACATAGCCTAGAAAGTTTTACTTTCTCGTAATCATTCCAAACGTCACCAAGTTTTCTAGCAATGATAAACAATCTATGGTTAGCCTCTTCGTTAGGAACATCACTTAACGCTTCTAAAATGACAGGTTTGAAATCAGCCTTATTCCCTGCTGTGCAAATGGTGTTTACAAGTGTTGCAAGACGCTTATGAGTGTTAGAAGCTCGATTAGGTTTTCCTAAATTTTTACATAGTTGAATCATATTATTAATCTCTGCCTTAGGTTCTAATACACTACCTCTAGGCGGAATAAATCTAGTTTTAATGTGCCCGAATTTATTATTGTCGGGTGCAATTTCTACAATCCCCTCTTCCAGTCGGTCATTGCCAGCAAGCTCCGTGCTAGTCCACGCATTCATAGTAATCACCTTATTAGTGCCCATATGAATTTTAAAAGCTACAAAGGCTCCATAAGGATATTTTTGCTTAAAGACAATATTACCACTTGAAATAGTTCTATAGCTACCATCTAAATTGCGACTCTTAATTGGGATAGTAACCTTATTTTGACCTGGCTCAATCTGGAATCCAGTCATTACGCTAGACGTAAACGGCAATTCAGAACCAGTAGGAATAATCATTGAGACAGCACCATTTTTAGTACCTAGATATAAACTATCATTAAGAATACTTTTACCCCACTCAATACCCATAGGAGCTTGGTGAGACTTAGGTTTAGCAGCAGGTTCAATAGCGTTATAAGAAGCTATATCATCTACTTCAATACCCATTCTCATATCATCTTTTAATTCCTCATACTTATTTAAATAGTGATGATATACAGCTGCTCCTCTGGCCACGGACTGGTCTGGGTCAAGAGCAATAATAGGTTTAAGCCCAAAAAACTTAGTTAACCTATCAGTAATCATATAAAACTTAGACATCCCTCCATTAACAATAACTTCATCTACTTTAAAATTTTCATCATCTAGCTTATCCGCAGCTTTTTTAAGTACGTCTAAAATAGGATAAATAATATTTTTTGTGGCCGAAATTACTTCTATATTTTTGTAATCATTAAAAGTTAATTCATGCGCCATAAATATATTTAAAATATCTTCAAGTTCTTCTTTAGTAAAGCTATCATCATATGCGTAGCCTATGCCACCCATACTACCGCCTGTTCTAAAGCTATTACCCTCATCATCATCCTCATCATCATCCCAAGCGGAATCATTTTCGTAATCATCTCCACCTTTTTCACTTAATGTTATTTTAATATCTTCTGCATACTTCTTTAATGTAGGCATAATCTGTGCCTTATTTCTCTTTAACTCAGTCACTATATGCGGATGAGTTTGGTATTGCTTTAAATATCTATTATACATTTCCTTAGCAATTTCATCATCAAAATCATCACCACCTAATAGAGTGTACCTATTAGTAGCAATTTCATTAACCTTTAAAACTTCCTCTAAATTCTCACGCCTCTCAATTGAATGCATAGTAATATCTAACGTTCCGCCACCTAAATCAAATACCATAACGTTTTTCTTCTGACTTAAATCTAAAATATTAGAATGAATTTCTCCATTATGGATTTGATTAATTAAGTCATATATAACTGCATTAGGCTCTGAAAGTAAAACAGGCCTCTCACTGCCATCTGCATTTTTAATCTGCACCCCAGCTAACTCCGCTGCCTCCAAAGTCGCCTTACACATAGTAGAGTCAAAGTTGGCTGGTACAGTTATAACTGCATTAGTAATTGGCCTTCTATAAATTTTGGATACTTCTTTTAACATATGTTTTAAAATATTAGCAGAAATTTGCGCCGGAGTCTTATCTGGAATATCCTCAGCTAAGCCAGCAGCAAACGGTCTGCCCATCTGGGATTTAATAGACTTAGCGACCAAATGAGGTCGTAGAGCATATTGAATTTTAGCAAAATCTCCTACCAATGGGCGGTAATTATTTTCTTCTCTATAGTAAATACATGACGGTAAGGTATCCTTCCTAGCGGTGTTTAATTTTGCCTCCGCATTAACCGTATTGTACATATCAATCGCGCGCGGTATAGCAATAACCTTACTAACTGCGTCACCATTTGGGCGTACTGTTATTGTTGCGAGTACAGAGTTAGTTGTACCTAAGTCTATACCCACACATAAATTATCATTCATTCGTAATAACCTCCTTAACTGCTGGCCTTGATATCTGAATTTCTTTTGCTGTATATTTCCAGCCTGCTGAAACTACTTTGACGGTTTTTAAGTCATCGGAATTTATAAACGGTTCCCCATCATAATTACAAAATTCTATATCATTTAACGTCACTTTTTTAATTGCATCCACTTTCATAATAGGGTCAATCTGGCTGTCTTGAATAAACATAGTCAGCTTGTCTACCATTATAAGTAGTCCATTTAATTCAATTGGCAAAGAGTAGTTACTCTTGCGTAACGCTCTAACTTCTTTCCTTATTACTAATAACTCATCTAATAAATAACCATATTTTTCCGAATTTAATTTGCTAAAAAACTTAGTAAGCTCCTCTACCTTGCTTTCTTCTAGTTGTATTTCAAACTCATCCTGTAACTCCTCTAACATAATATTTGTAGTCTTTAACTCATGCTCTAGCCTAGAATTTTGCACCTCTAACTGCTTATTAAGCTTAAGCAACTCCTCATAAGGAATTTTTTTATCAGCATCTTTTTTAGCCGACTTATTTTTAGTTACTTTCGGCTGCAAAAATCCATGCACACTACAAATTATATCAGTCATATCATTAAAATACTTCTTAGCAAATGCCCCTCCTAAATTATAGACATGTTCTATATCATTATATACATCTATTTCTGGAAATTTTACGTAAATCATAATGAGCGCTAGCCTAAATGGATTGTACTTAGGATTAGTATCACCAACAGGTTTCTTTCTAAGTTTTTCAAACTTCTCAAAACTCTTCTTGTCCCCATTAATAGCACCTTCAAAACACGTTGCAATTTCACTAGCCCAATCTAAAATTTGTTTTCTAATTTTTGGATTACCAACTTGAGTTTGTTTTAAAATTTTAATGACCTCTTCACGGTCCATATTATACTTATAGCGCGAATTCATTTCATATGCGCATTTACTCGGTGAACTGTCTATATCTTCACATAAAATTGAAAAAAGTCTATTTTCAATATAATAATCGCCCTTTTCTCGTAATTTAGGAACCAACTTAGTCGTCATTCCTTCATGTATTTGACTTAAAATTTCTGCTACTTGCTTATCTTTAACATTTACCATTATATCCTCCAGTATTATAAAAATTCTAACTACAACCTATAAATTTCCTTTTCCTGTACAAAAGTAAACTGCGTCCTACATTCATCATACATAATCTCCTGCTCAATACTTAAATCACTGTGATTATATGGCTTAGCACAATGAACCATATAAATTTGCTTAGCATTGAGTTTTTTGATAAAGCTTTTCATATGCATAAAATCCTCATGAAGAGAAAAATCTACTTTAATATTCTCATAACCACTAAAATTGTAATATTCTTTTGAAGTTACATATATATGCGGTGTTTGGGGCAAACTGTTTTTGACTAAAAAATTGTTTGAAGTTAATATAGGAATTGATAATTTGCCGATTTTTTCGATTACCTCACTCAAAGACTTATCTATATAAATCGGTATTTTATCCCTATTATAAGTGTTTAGTATTTTTATTAATTCTATCCCTTTAGTTAATTGGGATACATAACATTTTACTCGTTTACCAAAAAATGTATGCTTATAAATTTCTTCAATCGTATTATATAGCCTATTATTAGTTTTAACATATGATGGATGTTTAGCGTGAAGACCGCACATTATTACTGTATCAATATTATAATTATCAAAAGTAAAACAGCCATCAGTTAAAGGACTACCCAACACAGAGTAATCACCTGTATATAAAATTTTACGCTTTTTATACTCA
>MDSQ01000002.1_pt1 | contig 96986 bp, 69 predicted proteins | sample 1008251 | NCBI WGS metagenome assembly MDSQ01 (sample SAMN05526597, study PRJNA338239) | gut metagenome | isolation source: Hindgut content | host: Naso unicornis | place: Saudi Arabia: Red Sea | collected 2016-05
TGCCAGTAAGAGCAGTATCCCTAGCAATCACACCCGTTTCAGTGCTATCACTTATCTTATTATTAATATCTGTGATTGCATCAGCCATATTTTCCGTAGTATCAACAAAATCATTGATTAAATCCGTTTGAACTGTACTACTTCTAGCCAAATTAGTAGCAGCCGCAGCAATTTCCTCCGAATTGTTCGTAACTTCATGTGTTGCACCATTGATTTTAATCAAAGTATCCCTAAGTGTATCCGAAATCGTTACCATAGAAGTTTTAATAGCTGCAAAGTCACCATTATACTGGTTTTGAACTTTTCCTTCAATAACGAAATTACCCTCTGCCATCTGTGTCAATATAGCTTCGATTTCCTTAACAATAAGTTTTAATGAACCACCCATCGTATTGAACTTACTAATAATAGCTCCCACATCATCATTATACGGTGCATGAAGCTGAATAGACAAGTTACCATTTTCAATATTAGAAGCCGCTTGTGTTAACATACTTAACGGACTTAAATATTTTTTCAAGCTATATATAATTAGCAATGTAGAAACACCTAATGTAATTACACCCAAAACGATACTTATTACAACAGAAGTAACTGTATCAGCATAAAAATCAGTAGATTCAACACCAACCTGCGCCCACCATGTAGCACCGAATGCATCTATTGGAGCAAGATATCTTTCAAAAGTCCTACCCTCTTCAGCATTTACACCTTCAGTAATGTAGTTAAATGCCTCACCTTGAGCAGCATACTTAAACACATCTTGTACACTTTGAGCAGACACAATTGAAGAAACATTTAATCCTAATTTAGTCTCGGTAGCTGAGTTAAATACAATATCAAAATTATCAGTTAAAATTGCTGAAAATAATGAAGGATACTTGTCATCCAACACAGAAGTATCAACAAATTCACTTAATAATAAATCGATACCAATTGCACCAACAAACTTATTATTTACATGAATAGGCATAGATAAAGTAATAACAGGAGCTCCCTGCTCACCATACCAAGGGTTAGTAAGAAATGGTTGTCCAGTCGATTTGGTAATTGCATAATAATCTTCATATGCATATTCATCATATGAATTATATGTACCTACAAAACCAGTTGAATCAATATAAAATCCATAATAATTAGATAGATTTGGGTCAAATGCATTTGGCTCAAACAAAACCCCAGCTGCATCAAACAAAGGATTGTTCATAACATTAGTATATAAATTAGTATACAAATATTCCTCTGCTGGAACAAGCTCAGAATTAACATTCTGATTATAAACTATGCTTGAAGAAGTTTCACCACTACCAAAGTCTATCTCCTCTAAAGTATCTTGTAAATAGCTAGAAAGATTGCTTGCCGCTGTTTGGGCGCTATTTAGTTTGTTCTGTACCAAAGCTGAATTTAATTCGGCATAGGCTGCCAACTGTCCTCTTAGTAAACCTGTAGAAATTGACATATTTCGCAGAAGTAATATAGCCACTACGGTTACAATCGCTATGGTAGAAAGACCTACCATTATTATACCAAGTTTCTTCTCGACTTTCATTTGATTAAATTTATTCATAAAATCCCCCTCGTCTTATTTTGAAGCTGTTAATCGCTAATAAATAATTAACGATTTCTTAACAGTTCATAATACTTATTATATATTATACGTGTAAAATTTTCAACATAAAAATAAGCCTATGTAAAATTTACTAATACCATAGGCTCGTTTCTCAAACTTGTTTTTTCGTGTCTAATGGTTTGTGTAATAATGCATAGTAAATAGCTAAAAATCCAATAATTTCAGTAATTATAAACGGATGAAATAATCTTGCTTCCACGTTATATACTATACTTAGTCCATCTAAAGCTAACCCAATTTGTGCAATAATTAAAAATGTATATTGACTGCGCAGTACTGGATGTTTATAAAACAATAAACAATTTAGACATATTAATACAATAATTGCACTCATGGAACCTTGTGCTAAAGCTAAATAATTTTGATATGGCTCGATTAGAATTAATTCATATCCAAAGCTTTCTCCCATAACTATTTCTGTCGGCTGAGTAATGATTATATAGGATAAAAATAATATCCATGGTGCGAAAAATATCAAATACTTGCCATATGTGATTTTTTCCCTAAAATGAGGCGTTATGTACCATATTGCTAAGACTGTTGGTATTGTCAATGCTATAGCTGTTGCAAAATAAAATCGCCGTAATCCTTGCAGTTGGACAAGCGATGGGGAGTCACCATAAATTATTAAAGTAAAATACCTTAACATTGCAAACGTGAATAACGCTGTCAATAACCACTTTAATCCAGGATATTTTAGTCGATTAGCTAGTACTATATTCATCATCAACACTACCACAGCAATCATACATATCACCATTAATGTAAGATAGCTCATCATAAAAGCAAAACCTCCTTTTTATAATTTTATGAAGCTTCTCCCATATTAGAACTATTATGCTAAAAAAATTATACAAGCTAAAAAGCCCTCCTATTAAATAAAGGAGGACATATACTCAACCTAATTTATGCAAATAACTAACTGCCTGCAACGCCGCCGTAGTACCCTGACCAACAGCCTTTGCCACCTGAAAAGGTCGCCCAGTACAATCTCCAGCAGCATACACACCAGGCAAATTAGTCTCCATAAATTGATTTACCTTAATTGCCTTATCATCTAGCTCAATACCCTTCAGAAGTTGCGTAGTAGGAATACTTTCCTTAATAATAAACACCCCATCTACATTCAAATTCCCATCCTTTAATCTAAGTTCATTAACTATCTCATCACCACCAATTGAAACTGGTTTATCCATAACGATTTGAACCTTAGGGTCGATATGCTCCAAATTTTTATACAAAGGAACATAATAAACTTTATCACACACCTCAGCCAAATAATTTACCTCTTCCTCAGCCATCTCGCTATCCCCAACTATTGCAGCAGTCTTTCCTCTATATAACGGCCCATCACAAGTTGCACAATAGCTAACTCCACGGCCCAAAAATTCATTTTCACCAGGCAAAACCTTATCCTTAGTAATTCCATTTGCTAATATAATAGTTTTCGCCTCAATAAATGTGTTTTCAACATTTAAAGTATAGCTTCCATCCATAGGAAATATTTCGATTACCTTTCCAGAATGAAACTCCACACCAATTTCTTTCGCATGTGTTATAAACTGATTCATCATTTCAGCACCCGAAACTCCTACCATCCCCAAGTAATTATCAACTTTTTCAGCTTTATATATATAGCTGGTCGTAGGGTCATTTCCGAATACTTTTACTGATTTATTTCTAATAACTCCATTAATCGCCGCTGATAATCCTGCTGGCCCTGAACCAATAATTGCTATATCTAACATTTTATCACTCCTATTTTTTTATTTTAAATATCTTCTGTTAATAACTAAATATTTATATTCCTTTAACATCTCAGTTATGATTTTATAATATAAGTTATGACTAAACAATAAAAATTGTTCATATCTATAAACAACCCTTGCAGTCACCAAAAGCACTTTTACATAATTCACAACCCGTAGGAGTTGCAGCCAACCCACCTAATGCCGTTTCTCTCAATTCAAATGGCATACTGCGACCAACTTTAAGCATAGCCTCGACAGTCTCATCAAAAGGAATATGATTACCCACACCACACAAAGTGATTTCAGCACTAATCAACGCATTAGATGCACCCATAGAATTTCGTTTTTGACAAGGAGCCTCAACCAAACCAGCAATAGGGTCACACACCAGCCCCAAAATATTTGCCAATGCAGTGCTTGCCGCCTCCAAACATTGTGACGCAGAACCACCCATAAGTTCCACCACCGCCGAAGCAGCCATAGCACTAGCCGAACCAACTTCCGCCTGACACCCACCTTCAGCCCCGGAGACAGTTGCATTCCTAGTTATAATATAGCCTATAGCACCAGCATTAAACAAGGCCCTTATCATCTCCTGCTCACTAAAATTTTTTTCCTCCTGCAATGCAACGAATACCGCCGGAATAACTCCCGAAGCACCAGCAGTAGGTGCAGCCACAATCAATCCCATTGAAGTATTGACCTCCAAAACTCCCATCGCATAAGAAATTGCACGACTCATCAACTCACCACAAACGGAATTAGTTCGATTATTAAAAATTTTCTTAGCCTCACCACCAATTAGTCCGCCCATAGAAACTAAATCTTGATTTAACGATTTGGAAATCGCATTCTTCATAATGGAATATGCCCGTTTCATATTAGCATTGACCTGATTAACCGACTTACCAGAAATTTGGACCTCTCTTTTTAACATAACTTCCGATATTTTCATATTGTATGTGTCACAAATAGTTAGAAGTTCACTCGCATTCTTAAACATCCACACCCTCCAATCCTACACGCCCTCGATTAATTTAATATGAAAACCTACTTACCAAGAGGGAGGCTTTTAACAATACCAACCCTAAACGCCCTCGATTAATTTTACATCTTTAACATCTGGATTTTCCAAAATATCCTCAACTACATCAGCATTAATAGACTGGTCAGCCTCAATTATAGTATACGCAACCTCACCCTTAGCCTCACGATACAATCTCATAAATGCAATATTAATATTAAACTCGCTCAAGCAATGAGTAATATACGCCAGAACACCCTTAGCATCCTTATGCCGAATAAAAATAGTATAATACTCACCAGTAAAGTCAATATGCACACCATTAATTTCAACAATTTTGATATTCCCACCACCAATAGAAGCTCCCATGATGCTAGTAGTCGAATTATCATCATGAGTTACGATAATCTCCACAATATTAGAATGGTATTCCAGTTCCTCATCAGCAGGAGTTATGCGAAAGTTCAAATTTTCTTGCTGTGCATAATCAAAAGCTTCCTTAATCCTCTCATCTTCTGTATCCATTCCCAACATTCCTGCCACCAAAGCTTTATCAGTACCATGTCCCTTGTACGTTTTTGCAAATGAGCCATACAAAATAAATTCAACATGTTTGATATTATCTCCAACTAATTTTTTGGCAACTCTCGCAATTCTTAGTGCACCAGCAGTATGGGAGCTAGACGGCCCTATCATATTTGGTCCAATTACATCAAATACACTTATTTCTTTCATAAAATTAAATACCCCCTTGATTTTATAAATCTATAATTAGTGTTAGCCTAATTGATGAATTTAATAATGGAACTAAATTTTTGTCTAACATTCCCAAATTCCAGCGGATAATTTAAGTAATTTTACCATTTTTACGGGTATATTTGTGAAATTGGACAATATTTCCTTATATTTTTCCCCTACTTTTGGAACTTAAGATTTAGGCATATTTACTAAACTTTTTAAGCATAATGTCTAACTAATGCATGTCCTAGTGCAAATGTCAATACTTTATTTTTACAATTTTCCATTATACAATATATAGAACAATACCAAATACGAATGGAGAATGCTTATGCAAATCATAAAAAGAGATGGCACCGCAGCACTCTTTGACGAACACAAAATATTCAACGCAATTTTAAAAGCGATGAAATATGGAAGCGGTATAGTTGATGAAGCAATCGCCCGACAGATTGCACAGGAAATTAAATCTATCTTTATAACTATCGACGTTGCCCCCACCATATTTCAAATTGAAACATATGTGTATTTAAAATTGATAGAAAATGACCATCAATTAACTGCCAAAGCGTACGAAGGATACCGTGCAATACAAGCTTTTAAAAGGGAAACAAACACAACTGATAAAAGCATACTAGGCCTGATTGAACTAACAAACGAAGAAGTAATGAACGAAAATTCAAATAAAAATCCACTAATGGCCTCGACACAACGTGACCTAATAGCAGGAGAAGTTTCTAAAGATATATCACGACGAAAAAAATTGCCAACACGCATAGTACAAGCCCATGATGATGGAGTACTACATTTTCATGATATGGACTACTTTATGCAGTCAATTTTTAATTGTTGCCTAATTAATATTCAAGATATGCTAGACAACGGCACAGTAATCAATAAAAGAATGATTGAAACTCCAAAAAGTTTTCAAGTAGCATGTACGGTTATGACTCAAATTATTGCTCAAGTGGCAAGCAGTCAATACGGTGGACAATCAGTTGACATTAGACACCTAGGCAAATACCTACGTCATAGCCGAGAAAAATATCGCCTACTCCTACAAGACACTATTGAGGACAAAGAAGAACTGAATAAAACAATTGACATACTCACAAAGAAAGAGCTTGCATCTGGAGTACAGACAATACAATTTCAAATTAATACGTTAATGACCACAAATGGACAATCACCATTTGTAACGTTATTTTTGAATATTGATGAGAATGACCCATATGTAGAGGAAGTGGCTGATATTGTAGAAGAGATTTTGCATCAGCGTCTGGAAGGAATAAAAAATCAGAAAGGCATATATACAACTCCAGCATTTCCAAAGCTAATATATGTGCTTCACGAATATAATAACCTAACTGGTGGCAAATATGATTATGTAACAGAAGTAGCGATTAAATGTAGTTCAAAACGTCTCTATCCAGACTATATTTCAGCCAAGGAAATGCGAAAAATTTATGAAGGACAAGTATTCTCCTGTATGGGATGTCGAAGCTTCTTATCTGCTTGGAAAGATGAGGACGGAAACTATAAGTTTGAAGGACGATTTAATCAAGGAGTAGTAAGTCTAAACTTGCCCCAAATTGGCATCGTAGCCAAAGGTGATAAGGCCAAGTTTTGGAGTTCATTAGATAATAGGCTAGAACTTTGTTTTGAAGCTTTGATGTGCAGGCACAATTCACTGCGAGGGACTCTCTCGGATGAGTCGCCCATACATTGGCAACATGGTGCAATTGCTAGACTTCCTCAAGGTGCTGTTATTGACCCACTTTTAATGGACGGATATTCCACTATATCGCTTGGATATATTGGACTATATGAAGTTACTAAGCTAATGACAGGCGTATCTCACGTTGACCCTGTTGGAAAGGCGTTCGCACTAGAGCTGATGAACCACCTGTCTGAGACCGTCCAGAGATGGAAGCAGGAAACAGGACTTGGTTTCGGATTATATGGAAGTCCTGCTGAGTCACTTTGCTATAGATTTGCTAAAATTGACCTGGTTCGTTTCGGTACTATAGAAGACATTACTGACAAAGGTTATTACACAAATAGTTATCATGTAGATGTGCGAGAAGAGATAGATGCATTCGATAAATTAAAATTTGAAAGCGAATTTCAGTCTATTTCTACCGGCGGCTGCATATCATATGTCGAGATACCAAATATGTCAAAAAATTTAGAAGCTCTAAGACACCTAATAAGATATATATATGATAATATTCAGTACGCTGAATTTAATACAAAATCTGACTGTTGTCATGCTTGTGGATTTGAAGGCGAAATCCTAATAAATGAAGCGTTGGAGTGGGAATGTCCGAATTGTGGGAACACAGACCAGGCAAAAATGAACGTAATTCGTAGAACCTGTGGCTATCTGGGTGATAACTACTGGAACAACGGCAAGACAAAAGAGATTAAAAATCGGGTGATACACCTGTAATTGATGCTAAGCACAGAGGAGTAAATCCTTTGTGCAATAATTAGAGTCCCCAAAAATTAATATTTCAAAGGTGATGTATATGCATTATTCCCAAATCAGAAAATATGATACCGCTAATGGCGTAGGTATTAGGACGACTCTTTTTGTGTCTGGGTGTACAAGGAATTGTAAAGGGTGCTTTAATGCTGAGTATAAAAACTTTAAGCATGGCACAGAGTGGACAGATGAAATTGAATTGGATTTTATTGAACATATAAATCTGCCTCAAATTCAAGGAGTATCTATTTTGGGTGGAGAACCAATGGATCAAACTTTCGATCATACATTTGCGAACTTGCTCCGAAACATAAAGTTAAGAACTAATAAGAATATCTGGATTTATTCTGGGTATACTTTTGAAGAATTGGTAAAAGACCACGACACTTTAGCTATACTTAAATATTGTGATGTACTTGCTGACGGTCCTTTTATTGAGGAAAAAAAAGACATACGACTTGCTTTCGTAGGTAGTAGTAACCAGAGGTTGATTGACGTTCAACAGAGTTTACTACATCAAAAAATTATTTTATTTAAATTACCATAATATGTGTTATGTAACAAAAAGGAGTTTTAGTTTATGAATAAAGACAGATTAGCTATTTATTTTGCCAGGGTAAATCCTGAGGCGATTATTCCATCTAAAAGGGATGAGGATGCGGGTTTTGATATATATCCTTGTTTTGATGAGGATTATATCATGGTTATGCCAAATGAGACTAAGCATATACCAACTGGTATTGCTTCAGCATTTAATGATAATTATATGGCTATATTACGAGAGAGAAGCTCTACTGGCTCTAAGGGGATTGGACTTAGAGCTGGAGTAATTGATTCGGGTTATCGAGGGGAATGGATTTTGGTTATTACTAATCATAATAATGTTCCGCTTGTGATTGCGAAAAACCCGGATGCGGTTCCTCTATATTTAAGAGATGGTATTTTTTATGATTATAATAAAGCACTTGCGCAATGTTTATTTTTAGAAATGCCTCGGGTGATTACTGAGGAGATGACATATGATAAGTTACAGCAGTTTACCTCTTTGCGGGGTATGCAAGGTTTTGGGGAATCGGGAAAATAGAAATAGAAAAGCTCTAGCAGAATTTTGCTAGAGCTTTTTTTTAAGCTGTTAACGGGAATCGAACCCGTGACCTCTACACTACCAATGTAGTGCACTACCATCTGTGCTATAACAGCTTGTCTTAAAGTATTGTAACAAACCTTATTTATAAAGTCAAGGAGGATTTTTAATTTTTAATTGCATTATAGTTTAGTTATATTTGCGTATATGCCTGGATAAATCCTTATATATATGTATACCAAATTGTAAATATGTACAATAACTAAGTTGATGGTAAATAAGTATAAAGCATTATATACAAAACTCATTTTTACTACAGACAAGCCAAAATTTTTTTGGTATAATTAAAGTAATATAGTTAATTTTTACATATATATTAATATAGTATGAGTCTTTTTCTATTTTTTATTAACATTTCAATAATAAGGTCATCTAGATTATTATATAAATGGATTTTTTTACTATTAAACAAATTAATTTTATTTATAAGGGGGAAATAAATTATGAGAGTAATACCAGTAGAAGATTTAAGGCCTAATATAGAGTTAGCACTAGATATTTTAGATAACCAAGGAAATATATTATTATCAAAAGGCACCATTTTAACTGCAATCCAAATACAAAAACTTCGTAGTGCCAATATTGGATACGCTTATATTACTGATAAGTATAGTTTTACTAATCATGTTAGTTATACTGCTAAGCCAGAAAATATTGCTGCAAAAATGGGTGTAATTCGGACTACTATTGAGAGTATAGCAAATCAAGTTAATGTGACTGCGAATATTACAAAAGGACTAAAGTTAATTAAAGAGTTGACGGATGAGTTGGATGACCAAAAATATTCTATGAAACTTGAGTTTGAACCATCGCGGTATGCTAATGACGAAAACTTTGAAACTAATTTATATGTATCTATGATGAGCACTTTATTTGCACTAAAAATGGGCTTTAGTAAAGGTTATGCTACTAAGGTGTGCCTAGGCTCTATACTTAGAGACATTGCGATATTTTCGCCGTCTTTTGAAGGGAAATATAATGCTAAGGATAAGACTCACCCAAAAGCTGGATATGAGCATATGAAGGCGCAATACAACTTCCCAGATGAAGTACTAGATATTATAGTGCAGCATCATGAGCTACATGATGGCAAGGGATTTCCGAGGCAATTGGAAGGCGATGAAATTTGCCCTGGTGCGAAAATCATTCCTATAGTTGAAGCGTTTTATGCGCTACAATCGCTTTATATTAAACAAACATCATGCCACAGTTTAGAGAAAAATTATAGAAACCGTTTGTCTCACTTTGACCCTAACTATGTTAATTTCTTTTTAAATCATGTAAATATTTTTGCGCCAGACACTTTAGTTATGCTAAATACTAATGATGTAGCTATAATAATTACACCGCATGAAGACGACCCACTTAAACTAATTCAGGCTAAGTTTGGTAAAGGCAAAAACGCGCAAATTGAAGCGACAGTTAATCCTTTTAGGCCAACTGTTAAAATTTTGCAAAGCTTCCATTTTGAGGAAGGTACTATTATTGATTTATTTGCCACTCCTAATATGGATGTTAGTAAAGTTCTCTATTATGCAGATATTTAAAACTACAATTAAGGACTATTGTTTAATCGCAGTAGTCCTTATTTAATTAATGACAATTTTTGCTTTTTATGATATAATTACGGTGTTATTAATAACATTTATAAGTTTTAAGGGTTTACTAATTAAGGAGAGTTGATATGAGATTAATACCTGTAGAAGAATTACGGCCAAATACTACGTTGGCGGTTGATACTTTAACTCCAGATGCTCATTTACTATTTCGGCGAGGAAGTATTTTAAGTAAGGAATCTATACATACACTTCGTATGGAGAAAGTCGAGTATGTTTATATTAGCGATAAGTTCTGTTTAAATAAAAGAACTGCTTACACAGCGGATTTTACTGTTATTTTAGAAAAAATCCAAATGTTTAATACTACTATGTACAATGCAACAAAAAACATTTCTGCAAAGGAAACGTTAATTGAATCAATTCAAGTTATAAACGAAATTGTGAGAGAATTAGATGTTGAAAAATATACTTCAAAAATAGGCTACGAACCGACTAAAATCCATACTCCTAATGAATGCGAAAGAAATATGTATGTTGCGATTGCAAGTACATTGTTTGCTTTAAAGTTAGGGTTTGATAAAACTTATGCAAGTAAAATATTTTTGGGCGCTATTCTTAGGGATATAGCTATAATTTCTCCAACTTTTCAAGGCAATTTTTGTCCACTTAATCAAGCTCATCCAGTCGCAGGGTATGAATATATGAGAGATAATTATAATTTGCCAGAAGAAGTGCTGGAAATTATTTTGCAACATCATGAGTTATATGATGGCAAAGGGTTGCCTAATGGATTAAAAGGTGATGAAATATGTGATGGAGCGCGGATTATTTCTATTATAGATATATTTTTTAGCATTAAAGCCGGTTATATGAAGCAAGGTATATATAATAATATTGAACAGGATTTTAATAAGTGGATGGCCCACTGCGACCCTAGTTATGTTTCTAAGCTACTAAATCATGTTAATATATTTGCACCAGATACGTTAGTTAAGCTGACTAACAATGATATTGGAGTAGTTTTGTCGCCGTATCAAGATGACTTTAATATTTTGGTTAAAAATAAGTATGTTAAAGATGTTATAGTTCATACGGATTATAATCCGTTTAAGCCTCTTATTTATATTATTGAGAGTGATACTTATCCTAAAGGTTCTATTATTGACCTGAGGGAAGCTTATAACTTAAATATACTGCAGATAATTTATTATGTTGAAAAAGCGAAATAAAAAAAAGGCTATTGATTTTTCGTAAATCAAAGCCTTTTTTTAGGTTAACCTATAGGAGGGATTTCGTCGTTTTCAAAAGCCACACCAACTATATGCACATCTACACTAGTTACACGCAAACCAGTCATAGTTTCGATAGAAGTTTTTACTTTCTCTTGAACATCTAAACATACGTTTTTAATTTTTGCGCCATAACTAACTACTCCAGTAATAAAAACGCTAACTTCACCTTCCATATCACCAATATCAACACGAATGCCTTTAGCCGCTTTTTTTCCAGTTAAAGTATGCATTAAGTCTGGTTTAGTATACCCTATACTTTTAACTCCTTCCACTTCTAAAGCTGCAATTTCAGCAATTACAGCTATTACATCATCTGCAATTTGAACTATCCCTGCCTCTGTCACTTCTCTTACTTCTTCTTTATTTTGTTTTGCTACTTGCTTTGCCTGTTTAGCTTCTTCTTTAAATTCTTTTACTGGCGTTACCGATTCTACTACATCTACTACTTCTTTAATTACTTTCATTATAAAATATCCTTCCTTATTTTGAAATTTCATAAAACTAATTATAAACCTTATTATAAACAACACTAGGCCTACTTGTAAATAACTAAACTAAAATAAGCCCCCAAATTTGGAGGCTTATTTTTACATTTCAGCTACTAAATAGTTTTGTTTAATGTCTCCAAACTGACTAACTTTGACCGTCTCATCTGTTAGATTGGTAAATACCATTGGAGTTGCTATACTAGTCGCATTTTTTGCAATATAATCTATATCAAATTTAAGGAGTAAATCGCCGGTTTTAACTGTTTGGCCTTCAGTGACCATAGCCTCAAATCCGTGCCCTCCCAAATTAACTGTATCAATACCCACATGAAGAAGCAACTCTACACCATCTACACTTGTAATACCTATGGCATGTTTAGTATCGAAAACTAAGCTTATTGTACCATCACATGGAGCTACTAATTCACCTTTTGTAGGGAAGAATACGACACCTTGGCCTAACATTCCTCCTGCGAATGATTCATCAGGGGTTTCTGTTATCGGTGCAACTCTCCCTTGTAGTGGGGAATAAAATTTTTGTGAAACTAGACTTACTTGAGCTTTTGCACGTGGTATTGTATCTTGTACAAACGTTTCTTGCGTTTGTTCACTATCTGGTGATGCTAAAAAGTCTTCTAAGTTGGATTTTATTACTGAGACTCTAGGCCCAAAAACAACTTGAATACCTTTTCCTTTTATAATTATACCTGAAGCCCCTGATTGCTTTAGCAAGTCTTGATTTACTAATTCAGGGTTTTTAACGGTTGTTCTTAAGCGTGTTGCGCAACAGTCGATGTCTTCTATATTAGCTTTTCCACCTAGGCCTTGCATAATTAACACGCTAACAGGGTCGCCACCTAATAGGTCTCCTGTCTTTTTAGCGTTTACGTCCGCTCTTGTATATAATTTAGTTTCTTCATCATCAGCTTCTCGACCTGGAGTTTTTAAGTTCAATTTTGAAATTAGTACTCTAAAAACTACGTAGTAAGCTGCAAAATACGCAACTCCGACTGCTGGTATCATTAACCAGTTTGTTTTTGCGGTACCTTGCATAATACCAAATAGGGTTAAGTCGATAAGACCGCCTGAGAATGTCATACCCACTCCTACATTTAACATATGCATAAACATATATGCAAGCCCTGCACCTACGCAGTGTAATGCGTATAATACTGGAGCTATAAATAGGAATGTAAACTCAAGTGGTTCTGTAATACCTGTAATCATACATGTCAAAGCTGCTGATATTAGTAAGCCTTTGACTATGTCTTTCTTTGAATCTTTCGCGGTAGTATACATCGCTAATGCTGCGCCCGGTAACCCAAATATCATAAGTGGGAATTTACCCGACATAAATCTTGTTGCCGATACTGAGAATTGTTGTATTCCAGGTGTTGCTAGTTCTGCGAAGAAGATGTTTTGCGCTCCTTCTACTAACACTCCATTTACCATTGCTGTACCGCCCACTGCTGTTTGCCAGAATGGTAGGTAGAATACATGGTGGAGGCCAAATGGAATTAATAATCTTTCCATTAAACCATATACAAATGTTCCTGCGTATCCGCTGTTTGTTACTAATGCACCAACGGCATTAATTCCGGATTGGACAGTTGGCCATATAAAGTACATTAAAATACCAACGAATAAATAAGTTATTGCTGATACAATCGGTACAAACCTTGTGCCACCGAAAAATGAAATTACTTGTGGGAGTTCGATTTTATAGAAGCGGTTATGCAAAGCTGCAACACCAAGACCTACTATAATACCCCCGAAAACTCCCATTTGAAAGGACTCAATACCTAATACTGACGTTACTGCACCCGGTAATAAAAATTCGGTTGCGTTGTTAATGTCTATTAGTGCACCTATGGCACTATGCATTATAAAGAACGCAATCGTAGCTGCTAGTGCTGCAACATCTTTCTCTTTTTTTGCCATACCAATCGCTACCCCCATAGCAAATAGTAATGGTAAGTTAGCAAATACTATATCCCCACAGCTAGAAATTACTGTTAAAATTGAAAAAATTATGGTTCCTGGTCCCATAACTTCTAACAATCCGTACGTTTCTAGCATAGTCACATTTGTAAATGAGCCGCCTATACCGAGAAATAAACCGGCGACAGGAAGTATTGCTATTGGTAACATAAATGAGCGTCCAACTCTTTGCAGGACTCCGAATATATTATCCTTATTCATCGCATCCCCCTCTTTCTTGGATATTTCACACTACAATTTTAAAATTATAGTACTTTTTTATTATGCTTAAATTAATATTAACTTATGCTAGTGCTTTTTGGGGAATTTGGCATGTTTTTGGTAAAAAGAAAAAGACTCCCTCAATTGAGAAAGTCTTCCTTTTTTAGTAGATAAGGTTTATTCGCCAAGCCCTATTTTTATTAATACAATTTCAGTATCATGATTAAAAATACGCTGGCTAAGCTTTTTATTTATAATATAATTTTCGCTTATTTCAGTTGTTCCATCTCTAAATTTTATTTCCACTCCGAGCTTAGCTTTTGGGCTATATTGTACGTGTACGCCATAAATGCTAAAGTCAATTTCTTGCGCTAGCTCGCTTTTAAGTATAAATTGTGGTGCAAATATTATTTTTCCATCGTTTATCTGCACCCCAAGTTCGCCGCGACGCATAATTATTGATTCTTTTACTTGGCCTGTCATTCCCGGTTGTTCGCTTTTGCCTGTATATGAACTATGAGAATATGGCTCAATCGGAATTGCGCCACATTGCTGTGGAGTTTTTCTATAAATAAATCCTTGCATCAGCTGTTGGTATGCTTCATAAATTTCATTTGTATTATTTTCACGTTGCGCAGTTTCTAGTACAGCTAATGCTAACTTAGCATTTTGGTGCCAATAAATACAACCAATGCCTTCAAATTTGTAAAATACTTCACTACGGCCATTAAACTTTTTATGCTCAAATATATTTTCAAATTCTTGCTTTAACGTTTCATCATTGGCCAAGTTTTGTTTATTACATGCGTCAATTAACGTATCTTCATTAGTAATATGGCTTACAAAGTGTAATTTACCTTCAGCAGACTTTGTTGTAATTCCATCAATTACGCCAATGTCACTATTAATGCAATTTTTCTCGCGAAATCGCTTAGTCATATTAATTGGATATAACATATGTGCGCGAGTTCTTTCATTATAAAGAGACTTTTTCATAGATTTAAGCAGTTCACATGTTTGAGCTGAGTTTAAGTAGCCACTGCCAATTATAGCTGATTGCCCTTCTAGCATATGACGCATTGGGGTAAATGTAAAATCGTCTTTAAGTAGATTGTAGCTAACATAAGTCTCACCACTATTTTGGTTAATCGTATAAACTATCGCCTCTTTAGCTGTGTTTATCCAATCTATAATTTGTGTTGCGCTTATAACCACTTTTTGTTCAAAGCCATTTTTATAAACTTGCGCGCGGTAATTACAAAATGCTTCGCCAAGTTCATCTAATAACGCTTTTTCATTACCTTTATAATTAGCTTCATATTTTTTAAGCGCTTTTTTTGTTTCAAGTAACCAATCTACCACTTCTGCGGAAATAGTATAAGTAAGTTCTATAAACAATTTGGAAATAAAATTTAAGTATGCGTTAATATGATAAACGGTAATCATAGATAAGCCTATCCCTACAATCGCGTTGTTAGCATCGTTCCATTCAGGGCGCTGAGTATTCATCCAAATTCCGCCGCCTACTAATAAGTTTGATATTTTGCTAAGCACACTTACTAATAATTTTTCTGCCAAAGATACCATTACTACTTCATTGTTTTTTATTAATAATTTAGCGTCAGTTCCAAAGCTAGCTATATGATTTTCTATAGCTAAGTCTTTATCTTTATCAAAAATCAAAGTGTTTTTAGGGTCTTGCAAAATACATGCATACGGTTTTAATATATAAGGAACGTTAGCATAACTAAAAATTTCTTTGCTCATCAGTTGTTGCAACGTATCTGGAAAGTGGTTATCTAATCCTTGAAGCAGTCTAAGTAAATATATAGTCTGATGGTCTCCCCAATAACCTAAGCCCGAAAATGGGTCATCTGGCTCTGGCTTTTCCCAGTCAATTCCCTCATTATTAATTCTATACGGATTAAATCCATCTATAGTAGAAGCGTTTACAAATTTTGCAACCATATTTTCATAGTACGCTGGATAAGATAAACCTAGCGCTTCCCAATTTTGATATATGTCGCGCCAATTTCCTTCGTAGCTAATTTTCTTATTGCCATTTTCGTCTTTAATATCAATGTTAAATTTATTCCAAGGCCTTGATGGGTCGCCATGTCGCCTAGAAAATGTAAGCGGTAAATATTCTAAAGCTAGCCTATGCATTGTAGCATTTTGCATTGCTATAGATTTTAGCTGCTCTATAGTTTCACATGTTTTAATTTGTGCTAATATATCAGTAAGTTCTAGAGCTTGTGTATTTCTAGTAGCTATAAATTTATAAAAATCATCGTAGTTAAATGTATAACCATCCTCAAAAATTCCCCCACGCATTACGTTGTACAATGTGTTTACATAATGGGTCGCACATGCTACTTTATCAGCTGATTGCTGTATCCCATCGGCTTTACGTACTATATTAATAATGTCAGCAGTTCCTTGCCTTATATCAGTATATATATCCGAAAAGTCGCCTATAGTTATAAACTCTAAAGTCTCCCCTATTTTAGAATGGTCATATCCTACGTCTAGCACAAATGAATATTCAATATTAGATTTTAGCGTAGTTTCATATACTACAAAGTAACCACATTTAGTTCCATATGCTTCTTTATCTATATCATAGTCTAGGTTGTTTACAAATTTATTGATAATCTGTGGATTTAAGTATACATCTGCGCCTTGTAATGTAGTGTAGGCTATGTTTGCCTTTAACATTTCAATTGGATTTGGCGTGTCGTTTATCGTAGTTGTTAATGAATAGATAGCTAGCATATCAACTTCTAATTCAGCAGCTTTATACGCATCAACTAAGTTAGAGCGACTATTTTGGAGTTCTTGGTTAACTCCATATGGCAATAGGTTTTGTACCCCATCAAGCACTTCAACAATAATGTCGGTATCGCAGTTATTAGTTAAGTTCGATGTTTTAATAATACCGTATTTATCGCTTGTTTCGTATTTGTATGAATAAGTTAGTTTTAAATCATGATTTACTTCTTCTATAATTACGCTATTACAATAGCATGATTTATAAATATTCCTAGTAATGTTATACTTAATATTTTGCTCAAACGGATACCATATATTATTACCAACTTTAACTATCGTTTTGGACCCGGTGTTATAGTCTAAGCTTAAGTTATCGTCCGTTGTATACGGGAATATGTTGCCACTAGCATTTTTTCGCCCTGCTGTAATGCCCCCTATTGAAGATAGAAAAATCCAGATGTCTCCTGCAGATGCAACTTGAATAAAAAAAGGCGCTAAGTTTTGTGCATCCGTAACTTTGTAGTATTCATTATCGTTAATTTTTACAAACATTATTTGTACTTCCTCTCTACAGTTATTTTTATTAATTAAAATATACCATAGTAATTGATAATAAAAAAGAGTCAGTTTTTATATTTAGGTGCACTTTTTTTAGACGTGTTCGAAACTGTTAATTACAATAAAAAAAAGTTACTTAAAACCTAAGCTTTAAGTAACCATTTTGCTTACATCATATTTTTTAAATGCTCACTTACTAGTAGTGGCGCATCAGTAGCATTTTGAACGTCTTCAACGCTAAATTCTGGATTAATCTCAGTTAAAACAAGGCCATCTTTAGTAACTTCTATAACACCCATTTCCGTTACAATTAAATTCACTTGATTTTGAGCAGTCAATGGTAGTGTGCAATCTTTTAAAATTTTAAACTTACCTTTATTCATATGCTCCATTGCCACTATAACCTTTTTAGCGCCCACAACAAGGTCCATTGCCCCGCCCATACCAGGAACTAACTTACCAGGAATCATCCAATTGGCAAGGTTGCCATGTTGGTCAACTTGCAATGCACCCAAAATAGTAGCATCAACATGCCCTCCTCTAATAATAGCAAAAGACATAGTGCTATCAAAAAACGCTCCTCCAACTGCTATTGTTGCCGGCTGCCCACCAGCATTTACAATATCTAAATTTTCTTCTCCTTCAGCAGGCTTGCCACCAATGCCAATAAAGCCATTTTCCGATTGAAAAATTATATCAATGCCATCATCCAAAAACTCAGGTACAAGAGTCGGTAGCCCAATGCCAAGGTTAACTACGTCTCCATCTTTTAGCTCTTTAGCAACACGCTGTGCAATTATATGTTTAATATCCATACTAGCGCCCCCCATCTATAATATAATCTACAAATATATGTGGTGTTACAACGTTTTCAGGTTTAATTTCACCAATTTCAACTATTTGCGCTGCTTCTACTATTACTATATCAGCCGCGGTTGCCATCACTGGCCCAAAGTTACGCGTAGAACCGTTGTAACAAACGTTTCCTCTTTTATCCACAACTCCAGCTCCTATTATTGCAACATCAGCTTTTAACGGTTTTTCGAGCAAATATTGCTGTCCATCCACCTCAATTATATCTTTACCTTCAGCCACCACAGTTCCAATGCCAGTCGGGGTTAATACACCACCAAGCCCTGCTCCGCAACATCTTATGCGCTCTGCAATTGTACCTTGTGGAATTAGTTCAAATTTCGTTTCATTAGAATTAAGTTGCCTAACTGCCTCTCTATTTAGCCCAATATGCGATGCTATTATACAATCGAATTGTTTATTAGCAACCATATGGCCTACTCCATACTGTGGCAGGCCTGTGTCATTGCAAATTAGAGTTAAGTGTTTTACATCCAATTCTACAAGCTTTTCAATAATTTTATGCGGACTTCCACAGCCCATAAATCCACTAACCATTATAGTCATTGAGTCTTTAACTATATTTGATAATTCATCTATAGCTATTACTTTATCTTTCATACTATCACTCCCTAAACATTTTTTACAATAAGCGCAGTTCCCATTCCACCGCCGATACATAGTGATGCAAGGCCATACGTTAAATTACGCTTCTTCATTTCATGCACTAATGTTGTAGTTATTCTAGCTCCTGATGCACCTAGTGGATGGCCTATAGCTATTGCACCGCCATTTACATTAGTTCGTTCGTCAAACCATTCGTTTGTTACATCTGGGTAATTTTCTTTTAGACCTTCAATTACTCCTAACGATTGTACTGCAAACGCTTCATTTAGCTCAATTAAGTCCATATCTTTTAATGTCATATTGCAACTGTCTAACGCATTTTTTATTGCTGGCACTGGCCCTAGCCCCATTACTGCTGGGTCTACTCCGCCTTGGCCTAGCGCTATTATTTCCGCCATCGGTGTAAGATTATACTTTTTAACAGCCTCTTCTGATGCTATAATTACTATACTAGCGCCATCGTTTAACCCCGATGCATTTCCTGCTGTCACAGACCCATCTTTTTTAAACGCAGCTCTAAGGCCTGCTAAAGCTTGTGCAGTTGTTTTTCTATTTGGATATTCATCCTCATCAAATACAATTTCATCTCTTTTAATTTTTACTTTAACTGGCACAATTTCATCTTCAAACTTCTTGCTATCAATTGCTGCTATCGCTTTAGATTGTGAGTTAAGCGCAAACTCATCCTGCGCCTCTCTACTTATGCCATATTTATCTGCAATGTTCTCAGCAGTAATTCCCATATGATAGTTATTAAACATATCAGTTAGCCCATCAATTATAATACTATCCTTTAGTTCCATACTACCCATCTTATGGCCTTGTCTAATGTTAGCCGCTGTTACAAACGGCGCTTGACTCATAACTTCAACTCCGCCAGATACAACTATATTTGCTAAGCCAGCTTTTATTTGCGCGTACGCTAACATAACGGATTTCATTCCGCTACCACAAATCATATTCACACAATAAGCAGGCACATCTTGACCTATGCCACCCCACACTGATGCAGCTCTTGCAATTCCTTGCCCTTGCCCTGCTTGTAACACACTTCCTAATATAACTTCATCCACCGTTTGTGGCTCTACTTTAGCATCAGCTAACGTTTGTTTTATTACTTGTGCCGCTAACTCCGCTGGCGTAATATTTGATAACGTACCACAAAACTTTCCTACTGCACTTCTTTTTGCAGTTACAATATATACTTTTGACATCGAATTCTCCTTCTAGCAATGCCACGCACCGCGATTATTAATTTTTAGGGAATAATCCCATAACAAAACAATATCATAAAGAAAAGTAGTATGCAAGTATAAATATATAATTTTTAGCCAAAAAAACACCTCATTTATCCATATAATATGGACAATGAGGTTATCTATTTAGTCATGTATTGGTACGAATGCAATACGATTTATACTAAGTTCACCACTAACATAATCTAGTTTTAATTCATAAGCACCTTCCACTAACTGAACTGTTGCAAGTTTTTTAGTAACACTCTCGCCTTTAGTGTTGCCCACTTGAATAGTTGTCATTAGCTTATTGTTTAGCAAAATGTTACACGTAGTTTGTGCAAAACCTTTAGCAATAGAGCTGTATGTCACATCCACTTGATAAACGCCAGCTTGGTCAAAATAAAATTGCTCGGTTTTCTCACGAATATCTATAGCTAAATCCACTAGCGGTGGCACTTGTGGGTTTGCCTCCATAGCTTCAAATAACTGAGGCTTGCTAAATAGTTGCTCATTTCTTTCTAACGACCTAGTTGCCATAACAAACTTACAAATATTCATAGCACAGCGTTGCAATTCTCCAAGAGCAAGCCATCCCGAATTTAACGCTTCACTTAGATTATCGTTATTTTCATTTGTTTCAGCTCCGTAATTTCCAACTACCATATATATATCGTTTTGCGACTTTATCATGCTAGCTACATTTGTACGAGTAGCAGGACCACCATCAATTACATAGTTCATCCTAGCCCACCAGTCAGTCATTACAATACCTTTAAATCTCCACTGCTCACGTAAAATAGTAGTATTTAAATCATAATTAGATGCGCACCAATGGCCATTAATAGGATTGTAAGCTGTCATTACGCTTGTAGCTTCTCCTTCTTTAATAGCAATTTCAAATCCGCGCAAATATATTTCACGTAGTGCACGCTCTGAAACGATAGCTTCAATTTCATGGCGGTAACTTTCTTGGCTATTACAAGCGAAGTGTTTAAGAGTAGCGTTTGCTCCGCCTCTTTTTATACCTCGAACTACCGCTGCAGCCATCTTACCTGTTAAAATTGGGTCTTCAGAAAAATACTCAAAGTTACGGCCATTAAGCGGATTACGGTGAATGTTAAGCCCCGGTCCTAGAAGCACATCAATATAGTTCTCCTTAAGCTCTTTTCCTTCCATAACATAAAGGCGCTCAATTAACTCAGTGTCCCATGTGGAGGCTAACAGCGTCCCAATAGGTAGCTGAGTTGCATAACTACCGTTTTCCATACGAATACCAGACGGCCCATCCGCTGCGCAAACTAGCGGAATACCAAATGCACGTAACTTTTCAGTAACACCACCAAATGCAGATGCTGTACCAGGCGTTACATCCGGATGACTCATACCTTCACCACGCACCAAAATTTCTAAATCCTCTCGTGATAGCTGCGCAATAAACTCCTCCATTACAATTTCGCCATCTCTAACTTGTTGCAACTTATAACCTTTATCTCCTGTATACTCGATTTCATTTGGCACTCTAATTTTAATCCGTTTAACTAAATCCACATTTCTAACCGGCACTTTTTCATATGCTATTGTAACTTCACCATCAGCATTAAACAGAGGCTTTATTCTACTAAAGTTAGTTGTAGGTGCTAGCGCTTCATATAGCTGAGTAACTATAAGACAATGCGGAATTGTAAATCTAACAGTATCATAAATATATCTGCAACTATTACTAATGTGCAGCAAATACTCACCTTGCTCTAGCACATATGCAGACTTATATCTAGTAGCACCGCTATCATCATAAGATGCAACCAGATTAAGCGGAATAACTAATTCAAATTCCTCACTCTCGCCTGGCTCTAAATATTTAGTCTTCTTAAATCCCACTAATGCACACGTCGGTTTGCCTAAATACCCTTGCGGTGGCTCGCTATAAACCTGAATAACTTCTCTACCACCGTACGTATCACCCGTGTTTGTAACTTTAATATCTATATGATATTCGCTTAGTAGTTTACATTCACTGATAATCTCCACCTCAAACGTAGTATAGGATAAACCAAATCCAAACGGATATTTAACCTTTTGTGGCGCAAACGTTTCAAAGTATCTATACCCAACGTATATATCTTCTTGGTATAAATTTCTCTTACTACCACCATGGTTTTTAGTAGAAGGGTAATCGTCTATACTATGAGCGATAGTATCTGGCAACTTACCACATGGAGTAATATCCCCAACAATAACATCTACAATAGCGTTTCCGCCTTCCATCCCACCTTGCCATGCGTATATAATCATATCTATATCATCATTTTCCCATGACATATCAATTATGTTTGACACATTAAGCACAACGCCCACTTGCCCAAAATGCTTACACACATTTGTAATAAGCTGCTGCTCAACATCTGTAAGATAATAACTACCAGGCTCTGCTGTGTAATCTTTATCCTCACCCGCAGTTCTACCAATAATTATAATCGCTTTAGATGAAACTGTAGCCGCATTTTTAATTAACTCCTCATCAACTCGCATCTCCTCTTGAGACCATGGCTCCGAAGCCCAACTACCATCACCTTTATTAACAGGATTTTCACTAACCCAGCGTTTATAAGCACAAAAAACTTCCTCATTAACATTAACTTGCTCACGTTCCTTAAGACTATTTATAAAATCTGTAGCATATTCAACATTAACAGAACCTCCAGAACCTGTGCCCGAGCGGTAATAATCAAACTGACATCTACCAAATACAGCAACGTTCTCATTATCTTGTAAAGGTAAAAAATCACTTTCATTCTTTAGCAATACCGCTCCTTGAGCAGCTATTATTCTACTTAGTTTTGCGAATTTTGTCATATTATTCCCCTTTCACTTTAACAACATGTTTTTTCTATACTCAGTTGGCGACACTCCGCTCTCTGACCTAAAGATTTTCATAAAATGTTTTTCGTTTTCATATCCAACTTTATGTCCTATTTCGGTAATTTTTAAGTTTGTTGTTTCAAGAAGCTTTTTCGCTTCTGCAATTCTTATTTCCTTAAGATAGCTCACAAAATTTTTATTTGTATATTGCTTAAAAACGTATGAGAACAAGCTGTAGTTCATGGATATATGGTTTGAAACTACTGCCATGTTTAAATCAGTATTATAATTCTCTTTTATAAACAATATCGCCTCTTGGATTTTTTGCTTATTTTTGTAATCATCAAACTTATTATTTATGCTGTCGTTTATGCTCTTTATGTTGGTTGTTAGGCTGTCCATATACATATTGATATTTGCATACTCAAGTATGTCATCTGTTAGCTCAAGTTTCTCCACTTGTAATACACTTTGGTATGTGTCTAATATTTCTTGTATAAAGGTTCTCATATTAGCTTCAAACACATCAAATTCTATTGCACCTTTTATTATCTCATCTTCCATTGCTTTTAACTCACTAATTACCTGTTCAATTTTTGGTGTGCCTATTTGCTGTGCCAACTTTTTCATCTTTTTTACGTGGGTATTATTTGTATTTTGTAACTGAATTATCTCTTCATATCTCACTATTTTTTTATTTTTACTAAATGCCTCTTTTCTAGCTAGTATCGCCTGCCTATTAGCTTGCTCTATATTTTCAATTCCGCTAGTGATTTCACTTACACCAACGTTTGCCAATACTTCTAAATCCTCATTATTATAAATTATATATGTGTTTTCGCCTAGGCTTATCAAGTTATTTTCAGCTTTCACTAAGCCGTTTGCTATTATATAATTTTTTGTTTCATATTTCGCTTTGTAATATTTAACTATACTATTTTTTTCGTAATCCGTCAAGTTTTTCTCATGTATTAGCAGGCGTAGTTGCTGTGTTTCTATCATTTCTTTTGTTTCTTGTTTCTTCGCTAATTCTGCTGTTAATTTGTGCAACACTTCTTTTATCTTATCTCTATCCACTGGTTTTAATAAATACTCTCTTACCCCATTTCTAAGCAGCGCTACTGCGTAATTAAAATCATCATAACCGCTAATAGCTACTATAAGTGGCGGATTTGGTATCTCGTTTACTTTATCTACTAGCTCTAATCCTGTCATTTTTGGCATTCGTATATCCGTAAACATTATATCCACTTTTTCAGTTTGCAATATTTCTAAAGCTTTTATACCACTATTACACTCTAAAACTATTTTAATGGGCACTGCACTACGCTCTACCATTGATTTGATACCTTTTCTAATGAGTTTCTCGTCTTCTACAACTAAAATAGTGTACATCCGCCTCTCCACCTCTCTATAAAGTTAAAAATAAGCTGTTACTGGCAAATATACCCGGACTTTTGTATAACTACCGTACTGTGACTCAATCCTTATTCTATATTCATCCCCAAAACACATACTAATTCTATCTTGTACATTTTTAAGCCCTATGCTATTACCACTTCCTCCCGTAGTTTCAATGGCTCCATCAATACGCTTAGCTAGCCTATCAAGCTCTTGTGGTGTCATACCTTTTCCTGTATCCATAATTTCAATGTATATTTGCGAACCTTCTCTTACTCCTTTAATATATATAGTAGTATCTTGCGCAATATCTTCTATACCATGATAGAGCGAATTTTCTATTATAGGTTGCAATGACATTTTAGGAATACTTTGCTTTAATACAGTTTCGTCAATTTGTATATCCAATAAAACTTCGTAATCAAACCGCAGATTAATAAGCACCATATAGTTTTTAATATACTCTAACTCTTCTTCTATAGTCACATTGCTGTTAGTCCACTTAATTGTATATCTAAGCAGCTTACCTAAAGCAGTTACTGCATCCGAAATTTCATATTGCTCTTCAATTTCCGCCATCATTTTAATTGACTCTAGCACATTATAAATAAAGTGTGCATTTATCTGATTTTGCAGCGCTTTAATTTCAGAATTTTTAATCAATATCTCTCTACTTATGTTCTCTTCCATCAACTCCTTTATCTGATGTGTCAACTTGTTTATTTGGATTCCGAGCTCATTTATTTCATCATCTCCATCCTCTTCTATTACTATGCTTAAGTCACCTCTTTGTATCTCATGTATTGAGTATAGAATATCATAAAACTTGGTGAACAGTTTACTTATTATACGATTTGATATAGCCGTAATAGCTATTATTACCGTGGCCACTATAAACAATACTACATATCCAGTATTTATAAGTAGCTGCATTTGTTTTGTTATATCTTTAAATATTATCATGCTGCCATTTAACGCTTCTATCGGTGTGTAACCTATAACGTAGTTATTTGCATTATAAATCTTATAGTATATTTTAGATTTGTGCCGCTCATCTATATCAGATAATATAGTCTTTACCATCTCCAAATCGCTTACCCCATGCACTATCCCTCTATTATCTATAAATATAGTTTGCTCTCCATCTTCTGGCTCATATATGCTATTAAACATATTTTGCATGGTCATCGATACTTCCATTGTAGCAATTAGCGTGTCTTCATTATATATTTTACTCACATGTGCCATCAATAATTCTTTAGTTACTGCTGATGGAAATAAATTATCTACATAGCTAAAATTCCACCCATCTTGTGTAGCCCAATACATATTATTCTTTCGCTCTTCATGATATATAATAGGCATCATCTCTTGTACGTTATTATGCGGTAAATATAACCTTACTTGGTATAACAGCGGATTACTATTAACCATTCGTTCGAGCGTAGTTAAAGTGTTAGCGTAAAAGTCTATACTTTCTCTAGCTGTAATAGTTCTCTCATTGGCTAGAATTAAAAATTCTTCTAAATCGTTATCACCTAAAAAAAACCGTTCTACAATTTGTAAAGACTCTACGTTAGTTAATATTCTTTTGCTTTCATGGTCAATTTTATATTTTAACGAATTTAGCTCATTATTTAACGTATTGTTTAGCATAGAGCCAAATAGTATAGGTATAAATATTATACTTGGTATCATTATGCTAACTACTGCTATTATTGCAACTTTATGATTTAAGTGTGCTCTATTCCATTTTTGTCTTAATTTTTCCATAGTTATTCCTAATCTAATCCTAATTTATATTTTGCCTCATTCATTATATGAGTACTTTCTTCTATTATAATGTCATAACCTAATAAATCTCTGTCATTTATATATTGAGCCAATAGCTGTGTAAATTCTTTAGCTGACGACGCTAATAATAATTGGATTAAATAGTCGCCCCATAATGTTTTTATTTTATTATTTAGCTTTGATAGCTGTGCATCATGTGCAAAGCTAATATCATACTGCGCCATATAGTGCGTATACGGATATGTCCACTGTGCCAGTTGTTGTAAACTTTCCACATCTTGTTGTATCCACTTATCACCCACTCTATTATTTTGTAGCATCCAATACGTATAGTTAGCTCCATATATTTGGTCAAATAATTCTCTATTTGTATTTAGCAAATAACTTACAGACGGTTTAAAAACAGCTCTATTATCCACCCATTCAAATGTCACACCTTCAACGCCCATCACGGTAAGAAATTGCCCTTGTTCGCTTAACATATACGTCATTAACTCTAGAGCCTTTTTAGGGTCAGCGCAATCTTTTGATATAAATGTTAAAGTCCAACCGTTTATTCCAACTCCGGGTAACACATGGTCATCCCCATTTGAATTTTTAGGCCCATCTATTGCTATATATATTTTCTCAGGGTCCGTTATTGCTAAAGTTTTCTGCTGGTCTGTTATATCCGTCCTTTGATATAGAACACAAAAGTATTTACCTTGCGCAAATTTTTCTTCAAATTGCACCTTTTGGTCGGTAAATATTTCTGGATAAAGATAACCTTCTCTAAAAAGCTCATTAAACATTTTTAGCCACGCTATATATTCATTATCCGTATTTCTATCATAATAAACTCCGTCTTTCTCAAATGGCACAGCCAGAAAATTTTGTAAATATACATCAAACGAATATGAACCGTAGCTATTAAATGCGGTTGAACCAACTGGAATTATATCGTTATACAATGACGCAGCAGCTTTAACAGCCGATTTAAAGCCTTCCATAGTGCTCATATCTGGCTCCCCAATCGCTTTGTATATATCTTTTCTTACTATAAATACTTGGTTAGAACCTATATCATCTCTAAACTCATAGTCAGATGGCAAATATGATGAATTTGGGTACCCATATATATTTCCATCATTTTGTGTATACCATTCATATGTTTGCTGTGTACATTCTTCTTTAAATCCTACATTATATAACTCATCTAATTCATTTAGCGCATACACTCTATCAGATTTTATTAAATCACTTACGTAAATATCATCCCAACCTAATGTGATTATATCTGGCAAATTGTTTGTTTGTAATATAGTAGATAGTTTATTGCTCTCTTCTCCAATCGGCGTTACAAATTGTATATCTACTCCTACTATATCCGATATAGCTTGTGATACTACATCATAACCCCACTGATGCTTAAACCATGAGTAGTTAATATACCAATCTAATGTTACATTTTCGTCGTCTTCCACTATACTTGTGCAACCTACCATTAATATCAACACTATAGCTACTAAACTTTTTTTCATAGTCATCATCTCCATATACTAAAAAAATGCAGACCGAAGCCTGCATTTTAATGTTATTATGGCTCCTTTATGAGCTTTTTATTACTCTTTAACCCCACCTGCTGAAATACCACTAATAATATATCTTGAACAGAAGCAGAAGAATATCATAACTGGGATAACAGAAATTGCTACCGCTAAGTAAATCGCACCTTGGTTAGATGCAACGTCTTGAGATGCATTAAGTGATGCTATCATAACTGGTAATGTAAATTTATCTGGTGAGTTAAGTAAAATAAGTGGAACAAGATAGCTATTCCAGTTACCTATAAATGCGCCTATTGCCATTGTTGCAATACCTGGTGACATAATAGGTAATACGATTTGGTGGAAAATTCTAATTTCGCTAGCACCGTCTATACGCGCTGCTTCTAGTAATGATGGCGATAATACAGATTTTACATATTGTCTTAAGAAAAATACAGTTCCTGGCGCAGCTATTGCTGGTATTATAAGCGGAATGTATGAATCAATTAATCCTAATGCACGCACTAAGTTATAAAACCCTAGTAAACCTAATTGGCCTGGTATCATCATAAATATTACAATTACACCAAATATAAAGTTGCTTCCTTTAAACTTATAAACTCCAAGCGCAAATGCTGTAAGTCCAGAAAAGTATGCTGTAAGTAATGTAGCTGGAACTGCTACTACTAAACTGTTCCAAAAACCTTTAAATAAGTCAAAGTAACCTGAAACTGTAACCCAGTTCTCTTCTAACGATGTTCCTGGCTTAAATGTAAATGAAGCCATAATCTCAGAACCACTTCTTGTTGCATTTACCATCATAAGCACAAACGGTAGTATACAACTTATCGCAAGGATGATTAACGCTGCATATACAATTGATTTTTTGATTTTAGTTCCCATAATTAATCCTCCTTCTTGTTGAATACTTTAAGCTGTAAAATAGAAATTACTAATATTATTAAGAATAGTACGTATGCAATCGCTGCTGCATAGCCTACCTGATTTGTTACAAACCCGAACTTATATAGATACATAACTACTGTTTGTAAACTGCCCGAAGGTGCTCCGTCTACTCCACCAGACATTAAGAATGGTAAGTCAAACATTTGTAAACCACCAATTAGCGATGTTATTGATATATATATAAGAATTGGTTTAAGTAGTGGTATAGTTATATTTTTAAACACTGCCCATCTACCTGCTCCATCTATTGCCGCCGCTTCAAAATATTCTGTTGAAATACCTTGAACACCCGCCATAAGTACGATAAACGAGTTACCAAACCACATCCAAGCGCCAATTACTGCTATTACTATCGGTGCTGTTGTCGTTGCTCCTAACCAGTTTATAGGCATATCTATAAGCCCTGCTTCCATTAACATTTGGTTAAATGTACCAAACCTCCAGTCAAGTAGCGTTTTAAATAGAAATGATACAGATGTTGCTGCGATTAAGTTTGGTAAGTAGAAAATTGCTCTAAATACGCTTAACCCACGGAATCTGTATTTAATATCACTAAAAATTAAAGTAAGAATAAATGCTAGACCAATTTGTAATACAATGTTTACTGACCATATTTTTATTGTGTTCCATAACGCCTGCCAAAAAAACTTATCGTTAATTACACGAATATAGTTAGCCATACCAACAAAGTTTTCTGTACCATACCCTTTATAATCAGTGAAACTTAAATATAGCGTACGTAATACTGGATATACGCTAAATATTAAAAACACGATTACAAACGGTAGTACAAATAAATAACCCATCCTATTATAATCTTTTTTCTTTCCCATGTATTAAACCTCCCCTTTTTTATAATAATTTATAATTACTGCTACAAGAAAGTACTTGCAGCAGCAGTTTAATTATCTGTTGATTTGAATTTGTGGATAAGTTGATGCTACTACGTCATAGAAATAGTTAATCGCATCTTCTTTAGTTTTTTCGCCAATTTTAACAGAGTTAATAGCATCGCCCCAAGCGTTACCAATAGCTGTGTCATATTGAGTTACTACAGAATAATCAATTTCTTGTGCTTGCTCTAACCAGAACTGATACAACTGTTGTCCACCAAAGTTTTCATTTTCAACGTCTGAATATTTCTCTAACGTAGGAATGTGAGCTACTGTATCACCTTTAGAAATATCAATCCACCATTCCATAACGTCTGCATCTAAAGTACAATATTTAACAAACTCCCATGCAGTATCTTTTTTCTTACTATTAGAATTTATGCCGATAAATGAACCACCCGCAAATCCACTTGATGGACCTTCTGCAACACCCCATAAGCCGAAAGTTTCATCTGTGTTATCTCTAAGAGTAAGTACGCCCCAAGATGGTAAACCGAATGCAAATATTTCAGTTGTTCCAGAATTAGCTGCTGTTTCTGCTACTGCATCTGAGTCCCATACGTTTGTTTCAGCAGTAAGTATTGGCACTTCACCTTTCATCGCTTGATACCATGGCGCAGACCATTGAGAAGCGTATGCAGTTAAATCATCTTGGTACAATGCTACTGCAAGGTCCATATAGTCAATGCGAGCTTGCGATAAGTTTAATACTCCATCTACAACCCAAGCATCATCTCCTGCAAATACTCCCATTTCGCCATCAGAAGCAAAAATTCTATATCCAGCATCTCTAAGTTCGATAGCTGTATTATAAATTGTAGGGTAATCTTTAAATAATGTAGAGATAAACTCTGGGTCATCAGTACCATATACATCCATTGCAATGTCACGTCTGTAGAACATACCTGCTGGTGTAATTTGATAACTTATAGCTCTTTGAATTCCATCATCATCTTGACCAACTTCCCATACGTAATCAACTATTAAATCTGAATATTGTTGTGCATTATATGGCTCTTGGTTTAAATCTTCAAAGAAACCAGCATCATACATTGTAGCTAACATTTGTGGCTCTGCTACTATAACATCTGGCTCTGTAGCTCCACCAAGTAAAGCTGATTGCACTTTTGTTAAATAGTCAGCTGGTGCAATAACTACAGTTTCTACATCAATTCCTGTATCCTCCGAAAACTTTTTACCAAATTGCTCAAGGTCTTGCGCCAGTGTCCATACTACAATTTTATCAGCAGAACCGCTAGAGTCGCTAGAACTACTACTAGAATCACTAGAACCACTAGAACCACAACCTACAAGAGCTAAACTACCTACTAGTAATACTGCCATTAATTTTTTAAATTGTTTCATATATATTTCCCCCGTTCTTTTATTTGGCTCTGTTATGTTAAAGTACAAAAAGTTTTCTAAGGCTCCTTAAATAACAATCAGGTCCCTCCCTTTAAGTTAACAGCTCCTTGTATTTAATTATTATCTATAATTACATTATACAAGGGTCAAATATATAATGTAATATCTTATTTTTCAAAAAGGTGTCATTATTTTATTTTTTTAAAATAGTGCACTTATTTTTGGCAAAAATTTTCCAGTGATTAGTTAATATTAAAAAAATGATATTTATTTAAATTTTAAATCAGTTACATTTAACAGAAATCTGTTTTTGCCAATAAATTACTCACAAAAAAAATCCCACGAACTAAGTTCATGGGATTTTCTTATTCACTTCGCAGTGCAATAACTGGATCTTTTTTAGAAGCTGAGTTAGCAGGAAGCAGTCCACCGGCTACTGTTATAGCCACACTAAGAATAATTAGAATAATCGCTGCCTCTAACGGTAAGTGAGCTTTAACATCATCGTTATTAACTAGAGACTGAATAATATTAGTAATAGGAATGTTCATTAATACAGTCGTTCCTACACCAATAAGTCCAGAGCACAAGCCAATGATTAATGTTTCAGCTTTAAAAACTTGTGATATGTTTTTCTTAGATGCACCAAGTGCACGAAGCACACCTATTTCTTTAGTTCGCTCAATAACAGAAATATGCGTTATAATACCAATCATAATAGAAGAAACTATAAGCGATACGCCTACAAATGCAATTAACACGTATGAAATTATATCAATCATTGATGTCATAGATGATATCATAGCACCAATTAAATCTGTGTAAGTAATTTGGCTATCTTCATCAACCATTTCATTATATTCTTCAATGCACGCTGATAGCAATTCTTTATCTTCAAAATTATCAATATAAATGCTAATAATGTCCGGGTTATCATAATCAATTTTGCCAAACGCAGCTAAGTTGCTATTATAACTATAACCACCAACGTAGTTATCATAAATCATAATAAGCGTATCAGAATCTGTGCTAGACTGCGCCCATGAGTTCATCATAGTAGCCATAGTAACATCATCCATCGCAGTAGCTTGCATATCTCCTGATAAATACATCATAAGCTGATACATCGAAACTTTATCTTCCATACTCATATTTAAAATGTAGTCTCTAGCTGTCTGCACCTTTTGTTCATCATCTAACACTTCAAAATAAGTACCAGTAAGAACATTAATCTGTGGGTCGGCTTCTTGTGCCACAATAACATCACTTTCATCAGCAGCTTGCGCTATATAATCTGTAAACTGCGCTGAATATGCAATAGGTGTAGCAATCAAACGGTCAGATTCTACATTGTTAGGCTTAACAACGCCAACAATCTCAAGTTTAATCCCATCATCAGCTAACTCTTCCAACCTCTCATCTTCTATATAAGAATATGTGCCATTTGGATTTAACTCATATCTATCACTTTCAAGCACAATAGAAAATTCTTTGCCAATTGTATCTTTATAATTCCACTGAAGCTCCTTTACATCTTGGCCATCTCGGATTTTATCATCAATAGCTATAAGCTCCTCGGCAGTTAAAAATCCTAATTGGTATAAAACAGTCGTATCAATGCTATTAACATAATCTAACACTAAAACAACCTCATCATAATTTTCTGGCCAATGACCATAAAGCACATCATAATTATCAGTCATAACAGGGCTAATTAGCGACCCATTGGATGTAGTCATTATTTGCGAGAAGTTAACGGCACCGTTAGCAGACGATGCGCCAGTAATAAATGCTGTTGACATCATTTCTTGCATTGGCGAAATGCTACTTAGCGTACTACTAGGCGTTAATATTGCGCTTGAATCGGTGCTAGTGTTAATTAAATTACCATCGCTATCATGAGCAAAAGCGTTAAAGCTTACGTTATAAGAATAGACTATACCGTTACTTCCTACATAATCGTTAATCTCACTTTCAGGGTTATCAAGATAAACTTTAAATTTCTCTAAGTTATTAGAAACTTCTAGACTGCTAGACATACTAAGCACACTATGATTAGAATAAACCGCATTACGCTCTACGTCCATTAAGTCTTTTATGCTATTAGCTGTACTTTGTATACTACTTAAATCGAAAGTTTCCTTTTCTAGAACAACAGGATATGTAGTCATAGTATCTTTTTGCAAATCGTCAATATAAGCATTAACTCCATTCGATAAAGAAAGTATCATTGCAATCCCTATTATACCAATAGAGCCAGAGAAAGCTGTAAGCAACGTACGCTTTTTCTTAGTTTTTAAGTTGTTAAAGCTTAATGATACAGAAGTTTTAAGCGACATTTTAGCCTTCTTTTGTGGCTTTGCGCTAGGAATAACTCTAGTATATTCGGGATTAGAATTATCTAACGTTGTCCCATCTTGCAACTGGATTACTCTAGTAGCATCTTCTCCTTGTACTTCAGGATTGTGAGCTACCATAATAACAACGCGGTCTTGAGATACACCTTTAAGCAGCTCCATTATTTGGGCGCTAGTTTCGGTTCCTAAAATATCAGTTGCTTCTTTTGCTAATTTTTGCACACCTGTTTGAAACGGATTAGTATCATCTATCACCTTACCATCCTTTAAACGGATTATACGCGATGAGTATTCCGCGGCTAACTCAGGATTATGAGTTACCATTATTACTAAGCGGTCTTTAGCCACCTCTTTAAGCAACTCCATAATCTGCACACTAGTTTCAGTATCAAGCGCGCCGGTTGGTTCATCTGCCAGAATAATATCTGGGTTATTAACTAATGCACGAGCTATTGCTACGCGTTGCATTTGACCGCCCGATAGTTGGTTTGGCTTCTTATTAATATGTTGTCCTAATCCCACCTGCTCAAGAGCTGTTCTAGCTCTAGCTTTTCTATCTTTGCTAGTTATCCCACCTATAGTTAACGCTATTTCTACATTACCTAAAACTGATTGATGCGGAATAAGATTGTAACTTTGAAATACAAATCCAATTGTATGGTTGCGATAAGTATCCCAGTCCCTATCTTTATAATGCTTCGTTGAAACACCGTTAATAACAAGGTCGCCTGCATCATAACTGTCTAATCCACCAATTATATTTAGGCACGTTGTTTTACCCGAACCGCTCGGGCCTAATATTGATACGAATTCACTATCTCTAAAGTTTAAGCTAATGTTATTAAGCGCTTGTTGTGTAAATTCGTTCATCTGATACTGCTTTGATATATTTTTTAACTGTAACATGTAATTATCCTCCTTACTAATACGCTCGCAGTAACATAGATTATAATATTATTTTATATAATTGTCAACTAATTATGTTTTTTAATTATTTTAGATAACTTCATATATAATTCATTTTTTTATGTATGCGTCAAAAAAAACTGCTACAACTTTATTTAGTCGTAGCAGTTTGCTAATTTAATACGCTGTCATATTCACTATTATAGTATCCACTTTACCATCACGCACATCATTAGCCGGTTGGCCAAGCATGTATTCTACTTCATCGCCGCCATGGTATTTAAATTTACACGATTTAATATAGGAATTATCTGGAGTATAGTCTTGCACTTTATCAAAATTATAAATAAGCTTTATGTTGCCTAGCAATGTAGTTACAATTTGCTTTTCCTCATTTAATAAATAGGCAGCAATAGCAGGCGCTAGATTAAGAGTCAGTTTATCATCTTTCATAACAAATAAGCTATCCCCAAACATCATACTTTTCCATATACTAATCATTTCTGCTGTAGAACCGCTAAGTCTTGCCACAAAGCCTTTTCCATGATAACTTGGATTAGGATTTGCACTGCTAGCAATAAACGATGAGTTTTCTAGCACGCTTCTACCGTAAACTTCTTCATCCAAAAATGGCACAGCAGCATCTTTAAAAGCACTGAAAAATTCTGTATATTGACCAGTTTTTAATAATTCCAGCAAATATTTATACTCCATATGCAACCAAATTGATTCGTTTTCTAACCACCCCGGAGTAAACGATTTCGCACGGCCAATTTCAAACGATGCGTCTTTTAATGAAGCATTAACTTTATACATCTTAAGTTTTTCATCGTATAAATCACAGCTCTTTACAGCGTTATGAACGTTTTCCCATAAGTGCGAATAATTTAAAAGTTTTAAGTACCTAGACGGCCCTTCTAAAAACAATGGCATGTTAATTACTGTAAAGCTAATCGGCTTATCATTCTCATCAACTATTGCGTCGTATGCAAAGTAAGTTGGGCAAATATTATATTCAGACGCTTTATTTATGCCGTAATAAACTACGTCTAACCATTGCTTAAGAATGTTTACTAAACTTTTACTATCCCAAATTATCATATCCCCATGTATACCTTCAAATGTATCTTCGCGGTATTTTTCTTTTGCAATGTTAATTAAATCCCAAAATTTAAATACTAGCTGTTGGTTGTAAATTAAATTTAAACATAAATCCGTAGCTTGCGCTAATTCATTAATAAACTTGCTTAGTTCTGCAAATAAATTTACAGGCCTATTAAATCGCTCTAACACAGATATTGTATATTCCATATTACGAGCTAGTTCATACGTTTCTGCCATAGACGAGCCAAATAGCCCCGGTAAACCGTTAAGCGCATCGTACCAACCTGGCTTGCCACCTTCCATTTCAATTCCCATACCGTACGGGTCTAGCGTTGCATATTTTGTAGTACATAATAATACTAGCTTTTCTATTAGCGTAGTAACTATAATATCTCCCGACTCATTTCTAGCCAGCCCATCAGAACTAGTTTGTCTGTTATTCTCATCTAGCGCATGGTATTGTCTTAACCCATTTTTAGTCATCTCATATCTCTTATGCCTTGGATTTACCATAACGTTAGATAAAAAGTAATTAAACGGCTCGTTATATAACAGCTCCTCTTCTTTATCTGGATAAACTTGAAGGTAAGCTTCTATTAAATCTAAATTGTATGTCCAGTGGTCACTCCAATATCCTTCTCCAAATTTAGCATTTAGTTGTTTGCTCGATTGGTCCATAATTTCACATAAAATTTCTTGCGCATTATCTAGCTCAAAACCACTATCTTCAAGGTACATTAATAACTTTCCTGGCGTAAACGGTTTTCCATTTAACTTTATGTTATAACGTTGCTCAAATTTGTTAATTTGCGTTTTGCTTAACGTATATGTTAATTGCTCTATAGAAAGCGGATTGTATCCATCTAACTGAATGCAATCGTAAAAAGTATGAATATTTTGAGTTCCTAAGTGTTTATGAAATAAGTTATCGCAGCGCCTGTTTTGATTTACATCTCTAAAGTTTCCGTTACCTTGCGAATAGTATTCTGGCAGCACGCTAAAGAAGTTATAATCCCTCTCAATATCTCCATGTTTACGCGAATATACATAAAATACATTTTTGTTGCCTAACATAATTGGCGTTCCACCGCGCAGTATATTATCCATATAACTAGATTTAATATATTTATCAAACGTTTCATTTCCAGTTTTAGTTTCAATTGGTTTTGTTAGCTCGTTTGTAAGTTCCATCGCTTCATTTTCTTTGCGCGTAAAATAGTCGCTACTAAGCTGTTGCTCTAAAAATTTATTAAGACGATTTTTATTAGTCGCCTGCCCAATAACTTGATACATAGTAAAGCTTTGGCCAGCAGCTAAATGCACACGCGAACCGTAAAAACTTGATGGCAATTGATTTTGTATTACTTGCGTTCTATCTAATAAAGCTTCAATATCATTATTTTCAAATTCAATAGCTCGTGAAAGCGATGTATCGTAACCAAAAACGATTTCTGGGTCAACGATAGGCAGCAGTTTAGTTCCATCTTCATAGCAGCCTACAGAAAAGTTACCTTCTGACACCTCAGTTACTGTAGCTGTATCTTCCATACTTGCGCGAACTTTAAAATATGGCACTTTAGTTTCTACATCCTCCACCTGCATCCACGCTTTCACCGTTTGACCCATCATTTTCATGCTAGCAATGCCAACACCGTATGGAATTATCGATGGCATTCCATCTATTAGTTGCATTTCTATATGTTCGCTAGTTGTATTTGTAATCGTTAATTTACGCACTAGCGCGCCAACTTTTTCGTTTGGCAATGTGAAATACGTTACTTCAGTTGTAAGATTGTGTGCTCTTTCTTGAATTTGTAACTTATTCATCCCAACATTCATCTCATGCTCAATATCAGGGTTTGAAAACGGCTCCACAACGGTATCATCTATTTTAATAAAAGTTCTAAAACCAGTGCGACTTACATTTTGATACGCCTGATGTGCTGGGTAAAATTCCATAATCGCATGGTCTTTATCTTGCACCCCAAAACTAACAACGCCTTGAGCGCGGTTAACGTAGAAGCACCAAATAGGAATACCTTCTATACCACTTATTCCTGGTAAAAAGCTTGAAAACGTAGATTTTTTATTATAATTTATCATCGTTAAACCTCCAAAATTTAATATGTCATGTATTTATTTTAACTAACAAACTAAATAAATACAAGTTGGATATTTTCTTAAAAGGTATATATTTTTTAGTTTAATAGAGTAATGTAGATTTTTTCAAATTGGACTAATTCTATTAAAATACTGTATCACATAAAATATATTGTTAGAGGAAATGGAACTGCTAACTTTATATACAATGGGGACCAAGCCCCAAAATACGATTGAGTTAGCAAGCCCCAGGAAAATGAATAGGAGGATTTAATAATGAAGTGTTATTTTAAAAATGTATTGCATGGCTTTATTCCAGATGATTATGCTGTAGACATTCTATCCACCGTACCTCAAGAATCCAATTTTATAATAGCTGATATTGATAGTGATGATATGCCAGAAATCGTAGTGGCGCTCACTTCTGAAGGCAAAAATTATTGGGCAATTTTAGATAGGAAAAATCACATATGGAATATTACTCACGTTTCTGAGCAAAACATAGGAGATGGTGTTCAGTGGGGGCAGTTATCGCCAATTGAAGTCACTCCCGATTGGTTAGAACCAGATAGAGAAGGCGTTAGCATTGACCAACTTATAAGTCAGGATTTTATCACTGGTCTTGGTTTTGTTAATAATGAAGAGTATGGCATTTCTATAACTAAGCCTTATCAATGCAACTGCGGTGACGGTTCTCGTCGTCAACCTATTATCCGCGATATTATCACTAGAAAAGGTAATATTACTGGCGATACCACTAAAGAGGATGTTACTTTGCGCGGTACGCAACCACACCAAGAGATTGATTACTTCTTTAAAAATCTAAGTTTACTTGTAAAAAACTATGAGACAAACCGCAATATGCAAATACTTCTACCTATTGATGAAGGTTTCTATCCTACTTTAAATTTAATTAAATTTTCTAACAAAAAATACAAAGATATTGTTGTTACTTTAGAAAATGATGCTAGTGGAGATGTGATTTCTACTTGGATTTATTCGCTTTCTACTGGTAGAACAATTTTGCTATTTAATTCAGTTACGTTTAACGCTGATTTTACTGGCTCGGTTTCGTATAGAGATGGCTATAAAGTTGCTATTAGAATGTCTACTGGGCTAGATTTCACTATTGATATTAGTAATTCGTCGCCAGATATTTTAAATGCTCTTTATAATAAACATGGTAAGCTTTATTCTCCTAGACAAGGCGCTCTTGGTACGCTGCATGAAATTAGATTTATTACTAACGAGACTACTACGGGTTACAACCTTATTGCCATTCAACAAGTTACTGGATTAGACCCACTTGATGTGGTAGGTTATATCGCTTCTTCATTCGTTTACAATGAGCGTACTAATTCGCTTATGATTAACAACCAAGTTGCTTACGTTGATGGTATACAAAAATTATAAATTCTTACGGCTAACTTCTTATGGGGTTAGCTTTTTTTGGGCATAAAAAAAGGCAACCAAATAGTTTCCTATTGTTACCTTGTAATTTACATGTTGCGTTGCTGCGTTGTAATATTATTATTTTTTTATAGCCTGATTGTATTATGGACGATTTTAGGCTAGCGCTCTTTCTAATACCTCAATATCTAGAGCGGGAAATTTATTGCTAATTTGTTTTAATATATTTAACGTAAGAATTGCATTTTCTGGCGGGGAGCCTATTACTAAATTTGTTATTCCATACGCCGCAATAAAATCTGATACGGTTTGTATAATGTCATCTCCACATAAAAAGTGAGTCTCGCCACCTAGTTTAGCACCGTAATAAAATAGTTCCTCACATAATATTGGGCTGTTTGGGGTATCAAATATAGTCGCACCTTTACGAACATGTAAAATGTGTAACATAGCACCTTCTTCCTGAGCTATTTTTGCACCTCTAGTTAAAAGACGCTTACTATTTTCCTGTATCGTAATACATACTAAGACTTTTTTCGTCATAAATCGTTCCACCTTTCCATTTAAATACCCTACAAAATTTTATTATAATATATTATATGATTAACTAATACAACAAATGCCTAATTAATTCGTTCATAACACATTAATGGGTATATAATATCACCCACAAATAATCACTTAATGTAGAAAATATTAACAAATTGTTAATAACTTAACGTAAACTATAAAAGGCTTCCATTGCTGCTGTTGTATAAACATAATCCTCCACAGACATTAGCTCTCGAGCGGAATGCATAGCTAACATAGGCGTTCCAATGTCTATTGAGCGTAACCCTAGCTGCGTTGCAGTGATTGGCCCAATTGTAGAACCTCCCCTAACATCTGAACGATTTACAAATACTTGGTATGGAATTCTGTGCATTTTACACAAATTTGCAAAAACGCTATAAGAGTCGCTATCAGTTGTATATTTACAACTCGCATCTATTTTTACCGCTGGTCCTTTACCTGGCAAAACTTTAGTCGTTGGGTCAGATTTTTCCGGATAGTTAGGATGGTATAGGTGCGCTACATCTGCTGATATTATAAACGAATTAGCCAAGCTTCTAAAGAAATATTCTCTATCGCATTGTATACTGTTACTAATCCTTTCTAATATATGCAGCAACAACGGTGAATTTGCACCTTGTTTTGTAGAACTTCCTACTTCTTCATTGTCAAAAGCAACAAATACATTAATTCCTACGTCCGACTTGCCATTTATAAATCCTGTAAGCGCGCTATGAGTCATAGACAAGTTATCTAGCCTTGGCGCTGATATAAACTGTTTATCAACCCCAACTATACAACTTGATTCACATGGGTATAGATACATTCCAAAGTCAAATATATCTTGCTTATCTACTTCTAATTTATTTGCCATAAAGTCTAACAACAAGTTTTTATTTACAGAGTCATCAATGTAACCCAGTACAGGCAACATGTCCTTTTGTGGGTTAAGCTTAATACCTTCATTAACTTGTCTGTTCATATGAATTGCTAAACTAGGGATAACCATAATCGGCTCTTTAAAATCTAATAATTTAATTGTTGGGTGCAAAACATTATCGCTTTTTAATACTACCCTACCTGCAGCAGATAATGGTCTATCTAACCATGTTGCTAAAATAGGGCCGCCATATGTTTCTGTGTTTAATTTAATATAAGTGTCCTTATGCATCTGCGCATTTGGTTTTATTCTAAATCCTGGTGAATCCGCATGAGTTCCTATTATGCGAAATCCTTCTTCGGCTAAGTTTTGGCTATTTATGGAAAATGCCACCACACATGAGTTGTTAACAATGGTATAATATTTGCCCTTATTAGTAAGGTTCCAATTGTCTTTTCTATCTAGATAGGTGAAATTATTTTCCTCCAATTTATGTTCAATAGATTGTGTGGCATGAAACATCGAAGGGCTGTTATCAATAAACGATAACAATTCATTAACTAAAATATTGGGCATTATAACACTCCTTTGTGTAATTTGTAATTAAGGTTATGTTATCATAAATTATATGTATGTGCAAGCTTTACTAAGAACTTGTTAGATTGTCCATATTTATTATTTAGTTTATCCTATATACTTGAAACTTATTATAAAGTTTGTTAGACTATATTTTATAGTACTGTTCACTTAATATTAGGAGGATATAAGATGGAATTTACTTTAAATAATGGCGTGAAAATGCCAGCTATTGGACTTGGAGTTTTTAAATCAGGCGATGAAACTAGCTCAGCTGTTAAAGCAGCTCTTAAAGCAGGGTATCGCCAAATTGATACTGCTTTTAGTTATAAAAATGAAACCGATGTAGGTATTGGCATTAAAGAATCAGGTGTGCCACGCGACGAAATTTTTATTACTACTAAAGCATGGAACCAACATGTGCGCGCTTATATTGTTGGAGAAGCTTATGATATGAGTTTGCAAAATCTTGGCGTTGATATGGTAGATTTATATTTAATCCACTGGCCTACTACTGGATACGTTGAAGCTTGGCAAGCTATGGAGAAGATTTATGAGCAAAATAGAGTTAGAGCTATTGGGGTTTCTAACTTTAAAATTCACCATTTACAAGAGTTAGAGAAGTCGGCTAAAATTACTCCTGCTGTTAATCAAATTGAGTCTCACCCTTATTTTAACAATCAAGAAACTATTGATTATTGCAAAGAGCGAGGAATTGTAATTACTGTATACAGCCCACTTGGTGGACAAAGGGATACGAGTCCAAATTTACTAATCGACCCTACTATTGTTGAGGTAGCTAATAAATATAATAAAACGCCGGCGCAAGTTATTTTAAGATGGCAACTGCAACGCGGTGTTGTTATTATTCCTAAATCTAAAACCGAGAGTCGTATAATTGAAAACATTAATATTTTCGATTTTGAATTAGCTGATGAAGATATGGCTAAAATCTTTAGTCTTAATAAAGACCAAAGGTTCGGTTCTGACCCTGACAATATTACTTTTTAATATTAACATTAATAGTAAACAAAAAAAAAGTGCTACCGTCGAAGTAGCACTTTTCTTTTACAACAAATACGCATGATTTAAAGGTCCGCGTCCTTCACCTAAGTTTAACTGCGCCTTTAACACTTTCGTTAAATATTCTTTAGCATGTTTTACTGCAACATCTAAAGCTTCGCCTGCTGCTAAATTGCAAGCTATTGCAGCCGATAAAGTACAGCCGGTGCCATGAGTGTTTTCATTATCCACTTTAGGCATTCTATACCAATCTAACTTTTCTGGGTGCGAATATAATAAATCTATTGCATCATGAGTAATTAAATGGCCGCCTTTAACTAACACTGGAACGTTAGACGTAGTTTCAATATACTCTGCTGCGCGAATCATATCATTTTCATTTTTAATGTCAAACCCACATAACATTTCAGCTTCAGCTATATTAGGAGTGATTACTGCCGCTAACGGAAGTAACTGCTTCACTAAAACGTCTTTAGCTTCCTCTGATATTAATTGATGCCCACTAGTTGATACCATAACTGGGTCAATAACAATATTTTTAGCATTATACTCTTTTAGTTTAGCTGCAATAATCTCAATAATTGCACTATTAGAAACCATGCCTATCTTAACCGCATCAGGTACTATATCTTTAAATACGCAATCAATCTGATTTGCCACAAACTCAGGCTCTGTATCTACAACTCCATACACTCCTGTAGTATTTTGTGCAGTAAGCGCTGTTACTACGCTCATAGCATACATCTTATGCGCTGTAATAGTTTTAATATCCGCCTGGATACCAGCGCCGCCGCTACAATCGGAACCTGCAATGCTTAGCACTTTTTTAACCATACATTTCACTCCAATCATCGAATGATTTAATATAGTAATCCGATAGCGATTGAATTTCTGACTGATGATTTTGTGCATAATTATCATAAACCCCAACTACTTTAAAGCTAGCAGCTTTAGCAGTTTGTATAGCAGTTAAGTCATCTTCAAAAACTAATGTAGATTCTTTGCAAGTACCTAACTTTTTCAACGCATGATTAAATAACATAGCATTATCTTTTCCAAATCCAAGTTCGCTACATGTAAGTATATCGCTGAAATACTGTAGTACATTGTTATTCTTTAAAGCACGCTCAGCAACATAGTTATTTGTAGCCGTAGTTGCAACACACATATTTACGCCAGCTTGTTTAAATTTCTTTAATACACTAGGAACCCCCGCTTTTAATACTACTTTTGCATACATATCATCTATCATATCTGTAATACCATCTATTATATGGTTTATATTGCCCATTAATTTATATTGTTGTTGATAATAATCTGCCACTTGGTCTAAGCTCATCGCTGCAGCAGCACCATTTATATTAAAATCTGGCGTTACGCCACGACTAACCAAATATCTATCAGAAGCTTTATGCCAAATATACATAGAGTCTAACAAAGTTCCATTCAAATCAAAAATTACGCCTTTTACATTTTTCATTTTTAAAACACCTCCAAGAGCTAGTATAACCAAATTTTTAAAAAATATTTAATTTTTTTTAGTATTATTTTAAAATATACTTGAAATTTTTTCCATTGGTAATATAGTTATTGGATATATTGCACAATAATAGCTTTTTTGACCTATATACTTAGCGATAGCGTTAACATTGGTAACATCATAGCTATAACAACAAATGCAACAATTAAAGATAAAAGTAATGTTACCATAGGTTCTACCCATACTAAAGCCTTTTCTATTTGGTGCTGATAACTCTTTTCAAAATATTCTCCCGTTCTAAGCAGTATCGTCCCTAACTGTCCTGTGTTCTCTCCTATTTCTATAACTCCTACTAAATACGGTGATATTAGCTTGCAGTTATTTAGAGAATAACTTAAATACTTACCTTCCGAAATATTTTGTTTAGTAATATCTAATATGTTTTTTAACATATAACTTTCTGTACTGCTTTTTAATAATTCCACAGCTTCTGGCAATGCAACGCCAGATACTAACAGTACTCCTAATAAGTTAGCAATTTCTTTATTTCGATATAGTATATATAAACGATTATATTTGTATATCTTAAGTTTAATAAATTCTATCATAACCTTGCCTGCTGGGATAGAGCTAATAACCATTAAGCTAACAATTGTACCGAATATTGCTATAATCATAGGAATTGTATGAGTTTGTAGTAGCGTTGAAATAAATATAAAGATTAAAGTTATAGTAGGTAACTTTGCGTTTTGGTATTCAAACGTATAAATTAACTGCGGAAAGATAAAATTAATAGCTATCATACCTGCTATTATTATCGTAGTTAATACAATGCCTGGATATACCATAGCCTTTTTTAGCTTTTTAGTAGATTGGATTTCTAGTTCTAATTGCTTAATTATTATTTCTAGCGTTTGCTCTAATTTACCCGTGCACTCACCAGCTTTTATCGCTCCTATTACAAATGACGGAACTCCGCCAGTCTCCTCTAATGCGTGAGATAGCGTACTCCCTTTAACTACGTATGCAATTAGTTTATTAACCAATTTAGTAGTCGCCCTAGAATAGCTACTACTTTTTATTAACACTAATGCATCATATAAACTAATTCCCGACTGCAACACAGCGAGTAGCTCTTGTAATAAAAATATTAACTCTTCTTTTGATATAACAGACGTACTAACCGCTTTAACTTCTTTATCTAATATAGTTTTCTTTCGTATATTTTGAACCAAAATATTTTTAGCTAACAACTGCTGTTTAGCCTCTTCCATAGAGAAGCTCTCTATTTCGCCTTTAACCTTTTCATTAGTAACAATTTTAGTAGCAGTATAAATGTATCTTGTCATATATCTACCTTCTCACTAATATGCTCTAAATTACCAAGCACTCTATACACCTCTTCATACGATGTTATTCCACTGCTAACTAACTTCTGAGCCTGCTGCTTAAGCGTTATAAGACCATTGTCAGTAGCAACCTTATGCATATTATCATACGAAGCACCCTTTAGATGTATATGTGGTATTAAAATTTCAAATATCCCAATACGCCCTTTATATCCTGCACCTGCACATTTATCACAACCAGCCCCATTGCAACTTATACATAACTTTCTTAACAACCGCTGCGAAATTACCCCCTTAACAGTTTCCTTAATCATCACCTTATCAACACCCATATCAGACAATCTAAATAAAGCCCCTACACTATTTTCAGTATGCAAAGTTGTCCATATACTATGTCCAGTAAGCGCAGCTCGTGTAGCTATATCCGCTGTAACTTTATCTCTCATCTCTCCAATCATTAGTATATCAATATCCTGACGCAGCGCAGCCCTAAGCGAGTTTTCAAAATCTAATCCTTGCTTCTCATTCACTGCCACTTGTGTTATCCCATCCACTAACGTTTCCACAGGGTCTTCTATAGTCACAATGTTAACGTCAGAATTTTTAAGTACGTTAAGAACGCTAACTAATGTAGTAGACTTTCCGCTACCAGTTGGCCCTGTAACTATAACCATCCCTTCCTTTAAGTTAAGCAAATACTGAATAAGCCTAAAATGTTCTTTAGCCATACCTAACTCTTCTAAACTAATATTTGTATCTTCGCTAGACCTAAGGCGGATAACTATTTTTTCACCATGCACATTTGGCATAGTGCTAACTCGTAAATCATATTTTTTCTCTTCGTTTTTAAATGCAAAATACCCATCTTGAGGTATCTTCCTTTCAGTAATATCCATTTTGGCAAAGATTTTTACGCAGTTAATTAACTCTAAACAGTTTGGCAGCTCGCTAATAATTTTTAATTTGCCATCCACTCTAAACCTAATTACAACTTTAGAGCTGCGCGGCTCAATATGAATATCTGAAGCTTGTGCATAAATAGCCCTAACAATTATACTTCTAATAGTGGCTTTCATATGCCCTTCTGATTCCTCTAAAGTCAGCCCTTCTTTTTCACTAAACTCCTCATTATTATATTGTTCCTCTAATATAATCGCATTTAAATTTGCTCTAATCCAACACTTTAACCCTACTTTACATATAACTTTGCGCGCTGTTATTAAACGCAGCAGCTCCACCTCATGTAACATAAATGGGTCTGCCATCACTATTTCTAACGTATCCTCAGTCATATTAATAGGCAATATAAGGCTATTAACACATAATATTTTCGCCTCATTAGATAGAACGATTGGATTTATATTAGTAGATATATATGGCTGTACGCAATAATACTGCTGCTTTAATTTTAACATAGCGCTTTGTTCTAATATGTGATTTTCTAATAAAAAATCTTCCAAGTCTACTTTAGGAATTTCCGTTAATTGTGTGGATAAATTACTTTTTACTATATAATCTTGTACGTAACTTTCAAAGCTACTCATAGTATACCCCCTACCTCTAAAATATATTAAAGTATAACCGTAACTTTTAGGTTTATTCATCATATGCACAAAAAAAAAGGTGACACTGGCCACCTTTTTTTATTAATTCTTTATTTAGTTATTTTTCAGTTAACCTTAAAAACTCATCTATATCTGCTACTATCATTTTAACCGATGCTTCCCAAAAGTCTTTTTTAGTAACATCTATACCTACGCTTGCTGTAACATCTTCTATGCTATTTTTTCCTGTAACGGCTAACAGCGCTTCATATCGCTTTGGAAACCCAGTTTTATCTTCCAAAAATTTCGCATACAACCCTTTTGCAAACAATTGCCCAAATGCATATGGGAAGTTATAAAAATTTCGGCTCACTCCATAATAATGACTTTTCCAAGTCCACATATAAGGATGTAGCACGCTGTTATCTAAACCATCACCATATGCCTCGCGTTGTGCATTTAACATCATCTCTTTAATCTGGTCCACTGATACGTAGCCTTCTGCCCTTGCGTTTATAAATGCTGTTTCAAATAAGTAACGCGAATATATATCCACTATTACCTGCGTACAATCCTTTAACTCCGCCTCAATAATAGCGATTTTCTCATTATCAGACGCAGTATCTAACGCAGCTTTTTTAACGATTGTCTCACATATAGTAGAAGCAGTCTCAGCAATCGGCATAGCATAACCGCTATTTAATACAGTTTCTTGTGTTAAGCAATAATTGTGAAACCCATGCCCTAATTCATGTGCCATAGTAATAACGTCGCCTAATGTATCTCCATAGTTTAATAAAATACGGCTTTGCTTAATGCATTTTAATCCAGCACAAAACGCTCCTCCCACTTTACCTTCTTTTGGGTATACATCAATCCATTCATTATCCATAGCAAACTGAGCATAGTCTGCTAAATTATCACTAAAAGTTCTAAAGTTCTTCACTACAAAAGCTTTACCTTTTTCATAATCAAATCCCATTTCTTCCTTAATTATGGGGGCAAACAAATCATACCAAGGTAAGCCATTTGTATGTCCTAAAACTTCTCCTTTTCGTCTTAAATAGCTCCTAAACTTAGGCATAGCATCTACCATAGCACCTAACATAGCGTCTAAAGTTTCTTTTTTCATCGTTGATTCTTCTAAAGTCATCTGCAAAATGGAGTCATAGCTTCTAGCATCCGAAATGGTCAGCGCCTCTCCTTTAATCGCATTTAAAGCAGCTGCTACACCTTGCTCTATCTTTTCATACGATTTTATTTCAGCTTCATACGCCGCCTTACGCACTGTGGCGCTGCTAGAATCAGCTAAGTTTAACACTTCAGTTAAAGGTAACACTTTATCCTCACCATCAATGTTAATCTCTACTTTATGCGTTGATATAAGCTTGTCTTTATACTGCCTCCAAGCTGTAGAGCCTGTATTTTGTAGCTTGGACAATAAACTTTCTTCATTAGCTGATAACAAATGCGTATTGTGTCTTATTATCTCATCAAAAAAGAATTTATGCTGTGTTAATAACTCAGAACTAGCAATAATAGCATCTAAATCAGCAATTTTAGCAATATACAGCTCCATCTTAGTATTAGGCTCACTCATGTTACTTACAAATGTGGAAAATTGTACATTATACTTTTGCGCTAATTCATCTGTTGAATTTACACTTAAAGATAGGCTTAAAAATGCACCGATTTTATTAGCAGCCAAATACAATGCTGATAATTTCTCTACATAAGTCTCTAATTTATCTTTATCATTCCCCGAGCTTTCTACTAACGTATTAATAGTATTACTAAACTCTTTAATCACATTAGGCAATTGTTTTAAATCTGCTAAAAAGCTCTCATCTTCGCAACTTTTATATAGTGCATCTAAATTCCAGTTTACACTCATTACAAAACCTCTTTTCTTTAATCATATTCATTTATTATTCCCGATTACAAATTTTGTATAACATGCATAACATATCCAAAATTTGGGTATATTTCAATAAACAACAAAAAATAAAAAAAATAAAATAAAACAAAATAAAACGTAAACTTGGACTGATTTGTGATATACTGATATTAACTATATAAAGAAAGAGAGTATGAGGATGAAAAACAAAAACCCACAAATAACATTTTTAGCAATCATGACTGGTCTAGTATTTTTAGGCTATATTATCAGTTTAGTTACACGTAACCTTACGTATGCAGTTGCAATTCCGTTAGTAATAGGAATTACCATTATGGCTATTTCGCTACGGATTAGACGTGCGTCTTATTTTTCTTATCGCGCTAATGTAGCGTTTGATGCTAAGCAGTATGACATAGCATTAGCTTATTATAAAAAAGCTACCGAAGTGCCAGACTGCCCGCCTCTTATTAAAGTTATATATGCTTACAGATTACTTACTTTAGGTAAGCTAGCTGAGGCAAAAAATATTATGGAACAAATTGAGGTAAGCGCTTTAGATGAAAATGCTAAATTTAATTATGATGCTACTGCTGCGCTTATTACTTGGAAAGATGGTAATTTAAAAAAGGCTATTTTAGCTTATGAGAAATTGCTAAATACTAGAGAGAGTGAATTAGTTTATGAGACTTTAGGTTTCCTTTTAGTATGTAATGAAGAATATGATAAGGCTATTGAGTTATGTAATAAAGCACATAAGTTATATCCAAATAGCCTTGTAATTAGGGATAACCTTGCTACAGCTTATTTTTATACTTATGAAGATAAGAAGGCGCGTAAGTTGTATAAGGAACTTATAGACCAATACGTTAATTTTCCAGAACCGTATTATTACTATGGAAGAATTGCTTATGATGATGAGAAGTATAAGTTAGCTTTAAAGTATCTTAATATAGCGCTTGAAAAGCCTGCATCTTATTTATCTCATTTACAATCTGAGTTTATACAAGAGCTAATTTATGAGGTTGAAGAGGCTCTAGCTAATTTTACGAAACAAAATGAAACACAAAATGAAATCGAAGTTGTAGATATTGCACGTGTTATCAGTAACGATGATGATTTTGATAATGACGATGATGAGCATGACGACGAGTTTGATAGTGACGAGGACGAGCATGACGACGATGATTTTGACGATGACGATTTTGATAATGACGATGATTTTGACGACGATGATTTTGACGACGATGATTTTGATGATGACAAAGACTTTGATGACGATGATTTTGATGACGACGATTTTGATGATGAAGACTTTGATGATAAACAGCCTAAGTCTGTGCTTAAAAAAGTAAAATAACATATGAGGTGGATAAAATGATAGATATAAAAATATTACGTGAAGATATGCCAAGAGTACAAAAAGGTTTAGCTAGCAGAAAAAGCAATGTGGACCTTGATGAGTTTATTTCTCTTGACAATAAGTATAGGGAGCTATTACAAAAGGTTGAAGTGTTAAAAAGTGAGCAAAATGTTGTATCTAAACAAGTGCCTTTACTAAAAAAAGCAGGCGAAGATGTTACTGATATTCTTGCTAAGATGAAACTGCTATCTGAGCAAATTAAGGAATTAGACCAAGAAGTACGTGAAATTAATGATAAGTTACAAGCGTTTTTATTAACATTACCAAATTTACCAAATGACGCGGTGGCAATTGGTGCTAGTGATGACGATAATGTGGAGCTTAGAAAAGTAGGAGAAGTACCACAATTTGATTTTGAAGTTAAACCTCACTGGGATTTAGGAGAATCATTAGATATTTTAGATTTTGAAAAAGCTAGTAAAGTTACTGGCTCTAGATTTACTTTTTATAAAGGCCAAGGTGCTAGGTTAGAAAGAGCGCTTATCAATTTTATGCTTAATATGCACATTGATGAGCATGGCTACACAGAGGTGCTTCCTCCTCTTATGGTAAATCGCAGCAGTATGTATGGCACAGGGCAGTTACCAAAATTTGAAGAGGATGCTTTTAAAGTACAAGACACTGACTACTTTTTAGTCCCTACTGCTGAAGTACCTGTAACTAATATGTATAGAGAGCAAATATTAACAGCAACACAGCTACCTATTAAGCACTGCGCATACTCTGCTTGTTTTAGAGCAGAGGCTGGTTCTGCCGGGCGTGACACAAGAGGGATTATACGCCAGCATCAATTTAATAAGGTGGAATTAGTAAAATTCACTACGCCAGAACAATCGTATGAAGAGCTTGAAAAGCTAACTAATGACGCTGAAAATATACTAAAGGCTCTTAAGCTGCCATATAGAGTAGTTAGATTATGCACAGGTGATTTAGGATTTAGCTCTGCTATGACGTATGATATAGAAGTGTGGATGCCTAGTTATAATAGATACGTTGAAATTTCTAGCTGTTCTAACTTTGAGGACTTCCAAGCGCGAAGAGCTAATATTAAGTATAAGAACAATATAAAAGATAAAGCACAATTTGTTCATACGCTAAATGGAAGTGGGCTAGCGATTGGTCGTACCGTAGCAGCCATATTAGAAAATTATCAACAAGAAGATGGAACAATAATAATTCCAGAAGTACTAATACCATATATGGGCGGCGCATCTGTAATAGCGTAAAATAAAAACCCCTAGTTTTGATATGACCCCAGTAAGTTAGACCAAAAAATCTAACTATTGGAGGCCGATACATCGCTAGGGGCTTTTTTATTAGTATTTTGCCGCTTTTATTAAATCGTAAATTTTATCCAGCTCTTCAATAGTATTTTTACTACCATCACCTTTTGAACGTGCCATAATACTTAAAGTAGATTTATCCTGAAATACAATTATCATCTCCGCCCTCTCGGGAGTTGAAGCCTTATTAATTTTAAGCACTGTTCTAAGAGGGAAGTAATCAATGATGCATACTGTATTTTCTTGTTTAGTAACCCGGATTTCCATTCCTACATTATCAATCCTTAGTATAATGTGGGGATTGACTTGAAAAGTATACATATCTTCAGTGCTAGTAAATTTCTCTGTAGTAGTAGATAACTTTAAATGAGTCATGTTAATTCCGCCTTTCTTAGGTAAACGACTTAAGTTAGTCAATATAAGTATAACTACTTTTAATCTAATTTTCAATGCCCACGCAAAAATTTTTAACTCATAAATGATATGTGAATACACATACAAATATATTAAGATAATAGGGCGATTACCCTATACACAGAGGTGAATAAGTTTATGTGGAGCGAGTACATTATTGAAGATTTTAGCAACATAAATGGATTAAAAGAAAAATACCCAGACATTATTTTTCGCAAAGTCAGTGAGCAAATCTACGTTGTAGAAGTACCTACCACAGCAAAGGTTGAAATGCTTGAATTAGCAGAGCACCTGCGATACGTTCAAACGTCATTTTTATACGGCCTAAATATTGAAGAAGCATTACAAGACTCTGGCATATCAGTTTTTCATGACTATCCGTATGGCGAATTACGAGGCAAAGGAGTTATACTAGGCTTTGTTGATACAGGGATAGAATATACTAGCAATTTTTTTAGATTTGAAGACGGTAGCACCAGAATTGTTAGTATTTGGGACCAGACTATAGAAGATGGTAAGCCACCTAAAGAGGATAGCTTTGGCTCTGAGTACACTAGAGAAGAAATTAACGAAGCTTTAAAATCTGATAATCCGCTTTCCATCGTGCCTTCCACTGATTACAATGGCCATGGCACCTATATTGCTGGCGTTGCTGGAGGTTCGGATAGATTAGGCCGCTCAGGCTATGTGGGCGCTGCTCCAGATGCGGAATTTATTGTAGTGAAAATGCGCGAAGCATCTCAAAGCCTTAAAGATTATTATTTGGTGAAACCAGGAGTCGTTGCCTATCCTGATGGCTCTATACTACTTGGGATAAATTACATTATAGAAAAGGCTGCGCAGTTAAATAAACCTTTAGTGCTATGCATTGCCGTTGGAAATAATTATGGAGGGCATGATGGTACTAACGTTATTGAAAGATACTTAGGCCATTTAACACTAATGCCAAAAGTTATAGTAGTAGCTGCTGCTGGCAATGAAGGTAATGCAGGACACCACTATAAAAACACGGTAGAGCAAAACGAAAAGCGTACAGTAGAACTAAATGTAGCAGCTAACGAAAATGGTTTTTTGTTACATATATGGGGGACGCAAATAGATAAACTGTCAGTTGGACTGCGTTCACCAATAGGGCAAATTATAGAGCGAGTCCCTTTAAAGCCATATAAAGCAGAGAAATTTAATTTTTCTTTACAAAGCAGCAAAATTATAATTGATTATAAATACCCCGAATCTAACACTGGTGGCGAGTCTATTGTAATTGCATTTCAAGAACCTATTGCAGGAATTTGGCAAATTGATATTTACGGCGATGACATTACTAATGGCACTTTCCATATGTGGCTGCCTAGAGCTGGCTTTGTTGAAAATAACACTAGATTTTCTGAACCCAATCTAGAGACTACAGTTTGTGTACCAGCAACAGCAGATTTTGTTATAGTTGTTGGCGGTTATGACGTTGTGGATAAAAGCCTATACGCTGCTTCTGGCCGAGGACCCACTCGCTTTGGCGATATTAAGCCAGATATTATAGCGCCTAGCATTAATATTGATGGTCCAGGGCTTAACAATACTCTCACTTCTGCTACTGGCACAAGCGTTGGTGCGGCTATGACTGCTGGAGCAGGCGCTCTACTTCTCGAGTGGGCTATTCTTAACGAAGGTTTACCTACTTTAAATACTCGTATCGCCCGAATGGTTTTAGCGCGTGGCGCTCAGCGACAACCACCTGGTGGTCATCCTACTAACATTGAAGGTTTTGGCATGCTAGATTTGCAAAATGCTTTATTGCTTATTTAATTAGTGTAACCGATTGCTTATTTAAATTAATGTAATCAAATTGCTATTAATGTAACCGATTGCTTATTTAAATTAGTGTAACCGAAAGGAGTCTTTATGTTTTATAGTAACGAATTCCAACCCCACTGCTTACAGCTGGATGAAAATATATATTTTGACTATGATGAACTGTACTGCGATAACATGTTAACTTTATCACATTTAGAAAACTTTGTTATGCCAGCTGATATACTATGTTACGTCTTAGCTGGTGACATTTTAACTACTAACGCTAGCTCTATACAGCTATTTTTATATCCATCGCAATTGTCAGTTCGGCAGTACCTTAGCATAGTTATAGATATTTTAAACACTGCTATTTCCACCAATAAACGCCCAGTTTTATATCATGCGTTTGAGCGAGCAACTTCACCTGCTCGCTGCGTGCTAGATAAACTTATTAATAGCTGGTTTGATAAAGTTGGCGGCGTTTTAATCTATTATACTAATGACACTAACATTGCTAAGTATTACCGAGTTTCCCAAGCTAATTTTGAGCCATACATTCAACAAGCCATTTTTACTAACGATTTACCTAACAACGCTTTTCTAAAACTAAGCAACTGCTTCCCTCTTTGTCACAAAACTATACGTCGCACTTACCGTAATGCTACCGATAAACTTTTCCGAAACAACTCTCTTTATAATGATATTTTCTATACACAAATCCCTAATGACGAATATCTAGTTTTATCTCTAAATTTATTTGCTCCTACAAACGCGCAGTATTATAAAGAATTTGGCATTGAATATATTAACCTTTTAAACTGCGAGCATCTAATTAGAGCTAAAAAATCTGTGCTAGACTCAGCTAGCCAATATATTAAATCTTATGTAGCTCCTAATTATTACCCTATGATTGTAACTAGACCTAAATTTACGTTCACTAACATAAACCATAACAACACTTTTTGTAATAAAACTGATGTGATTGATGATGGCGACGGCGTAATTATTGGCCTGATGGACACTGAAGATATTGACTTATCGTATGGTAATGTTGAAATTATAGATAGTTATAGTTCTAGTCGCTCTAATGAGATAAGTACTGCTACTGCTATGATGTTATTATGTAACTCAACTAACTTGCCAAAAGTTAAATATGCATTCGTTAAATTGCCTAGCGCATCTAAGGCTTTGCAACGTATATATGCTGGGGAGACAACGGATAGCGCGGTTCTTGTAGATGATATAATTATCGCTATTACTAAGCTAATTGAATATGCTAACGAACAGCAAAAACCTATAGTATTATGTATACAATACGGCTCTAATTTAAGCAGCCATGATGGCACAGGAAAATTAGAACGAATTATCGCAAAGTATCAATCACAACCCGGAGTTACTATTATTACTACGGTTGGTGAAGAAGGCGATAAAAAGCACCATGAGCGCCTTTTAATTGAACATTCAGCTCGTAGCACAATTAAAGTTGGCCCTAATGCTAATGTCGTTTGCGTCTTATGGAAGGCGTATCCTGGTGGTATGGAAGCGTTTCTTGTTAATTCTAAAACTAACGAAAAATATAGCTTAAATTACTCCACTATTCATAAAACTAGCACTGGCACAATTTATACGCGTGGTCGCCGAGTTAGCGATAATAATGGGTGCCTTAATATCGTTTTTAGAATGGAAAATCTAGAAGCTGGCGATTGGATTATTGAATTTGACCTTGAGTATCATAATAATGGAGTTGTGGATATTTGGCTTTCTGATAAGCAGTTAAACAATGGTACTTATTTTACTAAAGGCGATGCTTTTATTACTATCCCATCTCTTGGTAACATTAAAGATACGATTTGCGTTGGCGCTTATGATAACGCAACGTTAACTATAATGAAAAGTGCTGGCCGCGGCTACACTCGCAATGGTCGCGTTTCGCCAACTTGTGTAGTGCATTCTGCTAATATTGATGTGTTTCTTAATGATGGCACTCCTATTAGAATAAATGGCAATCTTACAGCACTAGCTTTACTAGCTGGCGATGCAGCAGGTGTTTATAGCATTTTAATTAAGAAAAATTTTAGCCATTTACCTAACACCCAAACTATGTCTTACTGGCTTACTGCAAATCTACAACAATTAGATACGCTTACATATCCTAATCCAATGCAAGGATATGGAGTTTACGTTACAGAAAATTTAAAACAGTGGTTATTACTTAACAGTGTTATTAATTCATCAGAAGCTAATAGTGTTTTTTGTACGTATTAAGGAGGCTTAAAATGCTTAGTCCACAACTTCAATTAATGTTAAACTATCCTTTATCTCAGTTGCCCGAATCGTTTTTTCAACTTACTGGCATAACAGACCCTGATATATGGGATGTTTTAGTTATATATAATGACAGCTTAGAAGTACCAACACCAGATGATTTAGTGATATACCAAGTTACTATACTAGGCAAAGGTTTTGCTTTACTTACCTTACCAAAAAATCAGATACAACAACTGGATAAGATTCCTACTATCGAATACATTATGTTACCAGAAGTGATGCAATATACGTTGGATAAAAAGGTATCTGAAGTTTGCGGGTCTAATATCGCATCACCAAGCTCTGGTTACGGTGTAACTGGAAAAGGCATTTATTTTGCAAGCATTGATTCAGGAATTGATTATACTCACCCTGATTTTATAAATCCTGATGGAACAACTAGAATTGCTTATTTATGGGACCAAACTATAGAAGGTACACCGCCAGAAGGTTTTTTTCAAGGCGCAGAATTTAGTGCTGCTGACATTAACCTAGCTTTAAAAAATCCAGCCTTAGTACCAAGTGTAGATGAGCTAGGACACGGCACAGCGCTATGTGGCATTGCAGTTGGAAACGGCCGCGCTGATTTTAGAGAGCGCTATAAAGGCGTTGCACCAGAAGCGGAGCTTATTGTTGTTAAAGTGGGTCAACAAGGAGATAACGAAATAAAAAGCTCTACACGCGGACCCCGCAATACTGAAATTATGATGGCGTTAAAATATGTAGTGGATAAGGCGATTTTACACAATAAGCCTATTAGCATTTTAATTGGATTTGGTATTAACGAAGGAGGGCATAACGGAAATAGTTCGCTAGAAAAATATATCGATTCACTATCCACAAGTTGGCGAGTTAATGTAGTTGTTAGCGCTGGTAATCAGGCTAATAAAGATAGTCATGTTTCTGGAAAACTAACTCCTAGGGAAGTTAAAAAAATCAGTGTATTTATAGACGATGGGCAACCTTACTATTTTGCAACGTTGTGGAAAAGTTTTATAGACGACTTTGGCATAGTTATACAATCGCCAAGCGGAGAGCGTACAGATTTAATGGTTCGCGAACAAGTTAATACTAACACATTACTTAAGGATACTCTTGTATCACTAAATTTCTCGCAAGCCTCGCCTGTATCTGATGGCGAACAAATTATTATATTCCTTGATAACATAATAGGAGAACCTATAGAAGATGGAAACTGGACTATTGAACTTACTGGCATTGAGATTTTAGATGGAAGTTATGACATTTGGGGAGAGTCGCTTGAACAAGACGTTCGTAGCATTAGATTTAACGAGCCTACAAAAGATAAAACTATTACTATACCAGCGACTTCTGATTATGCTACAAGTGTTGCTGCTTGTATGAATAACGGCTTACTTATAGCTCCATTCTCAGGCCGTGGCTACACCCGTTCTGGCAAAATTAAGCCTGATATTTCTGCCCCAGGGGTTAACGTTATTAGTGCTAGTATAAATAAGGAGGTTATGTATCAAGCCTTTACAGGAAGTAGCGCGGCGGCAGCATTTGTTGCTGGTGGCTATTTACTATTGTTAGAGTATGGGATTAACCAAGTTGGCAACCAATACCTTTTTGGCGAAGACTTAAAAGCGTATATTATTAGAACCGCAAAAAGGCAACGGTCTATTAGTTACCCAAATCAAGAATGGGGTTATGGTGAGCTATGTATAAAATCTGCATTATTAGAACTTAGTAGGCTATATAATTAAAGAACTATTATTTAAGGAAGGTGAAAAATGAAAACAGATGCTGCTTTACAAATAATAACATCTCTAAGCGCATCAGAAGAAGAAGTTGCCGCGCAATATCTTAGCAACTACGGCTTTGAAGCTGAAGGCAGACTTGATATTATCGTTAAGTATAATGGCGACATTGATAGAGTTGCAAGGGAACAATCCGCTATTGCTCAAATTATAAGCACCAAATTTGCGGTGCTATCAGTGCCAAGACAAAATGTAAGCGCGCTTAGTAACTACACAGAAATAGAATATATGGAAACTCCAAAACTGCTGACGTATAATCTTAACAAAAGCATGACTGGCTCTTGTATTAAAACCGTTCAAAACAACCGGCCATATAATTTAACAGGAAAAGGAGTAATTCTTGGCATAATAGACTCGGGAATTCAATACGCCCACCGCGACTTTAGAAACTTAGATGGCACAACTAGAATTATATCTATTTGGGACCAAGGCATTGACGGCGCTGCGCCTTATGGATTTAAAATAGGAACCGAATATACAAGGGCGCAGATTAATGAAGCTTTAACTATGCCTAATGCTGCTGGTAGACTATCGATTGTACCTAGCGTAGATACAATTGGGCATGGTACACATGTCGCCGGAATTGCTGGCGGAAACGGCAATGCATCAAACGGACAATATATTGGAGCTGCGCCAGAGGCAGAATTTATCATTGTAAAGCTAGGCAAAGGCGGTACTAATGGCACATTCGTTAGAAACGTAGAAATAATGTTAGCCATTAAATACGTGGTGGAAAAAGCGCGCGAGTTAGGAATGCCAGTCGCAATAAACCTTAGCAACGGTATGAATGAAGGCCCTCATGACGGGCAATCTATTATAGAACAATATGTAGATGAGGCGGCGCAGCTGTGGAAAACTAATATTGTAGTTGCTACAGGAAATGAGGCGGCTAACCAAACGCATACGCAAGGAGAAGTGTATCAAGGTAGCGTAAGCTCCTTTTCATTCCAAGTAGCGCCTAACCAATATAGTTATTCGCTATCAGTTTGGAAAGCGTTTATAGATACATTTGAATTTGAAATAGTAAGCCCCGCTGGAACTAGAACACCTAAAATTGCTTATTCACAAAAAGCTAGAACTTTTATATTAGATAAAACGAGAATATACGTAACGTTCGTAGGCCCCTCACCGCTAAATGGCGACGAAGAATTTGCACTATATTTAAGCGGACTTAATAGCGCAGCTATAACAGATGGAGCATGGAGTATAAATATATATGGAAAAGACGTTGTAAATGGAGAATATTATGTATGGGGACCAACTAGAGAGCTTGCTGGCGATGATACATTTATGTTAGAGCCAGTTCGATTTACCACGCTAACAACGCCATCAACAGCACGCAATGCCATATCGGTTGGCGCATACAATAGCATTACAAACCAAATAGCCCCATTCTCAGGCGTAGGTTACTCAAGAAACTCAGCAACAGTAAAACCCGATTTGGTGGCACCTGGAGTAGATATAACAGCGACAAGCATAACAGGAGGGTATATAAGATACAGCGGAACAAGTATGGCAACGCCACATGTAACAGGAGCAGTTGCGCTTATGATGCAGTGGGGAATAGTACAGCATAATCAGCCGTTTTTATATGGAGAGTTTTTAAAAACTTACTTATTAAAAGGAACTAACAGAAACAATATAGAGGTACCAAACCCAGAATGGGGATACGGAAGGTTGTGCGTAAAAACATCATTAGACTTGCTAATTAGATTATTTTAAGCCGAGGGCAAATTGCCCTTAGCTTATAAAACAAAAATATATGTAGTAGCAATACACATACAAGTGCAAACAAAAGATGCTATTAACATTGTATTATGTTTAAAATACAAATGTAGAGCTAAAAGGCCAATACTTAAAAATAGTAACGTAACAGGTACGATATGACTAAAAAGTAGGAAAAAATCCACATAGACTAACATAAAATATCCTAAGCAAACAACTGTTAAAAATTTATAAATAGCCTCATAATCAATAGAATTACTTTTTCTTGAGGGCTTGGCCTTATCTTTAATAGTAGACATCAAATCACGCTCCTTCAATTCTATTGTATGAAAGGTTGTCTTTATATATTCTTGTATTATAAATCCAAACTATCCAAACTATAGAAACGTTGTAACGAATTTTATAAAAAGCTGGGGGTCCCTTGGAGGGGACTTACCCATTTACCCTAGTTAAAAGGATAATTTTAACAAATTATAATTTGTCAACAAATCACAAAAATCTTTATCAAATGAGTTATCAAAAAAAATATTTTGGGGAAAAACCTATGTAAATAAAGGAATTGAAGCAAAAGTGTCGAACTTTTTTAAAAAAAATCTAAAAAGGGCTTTACAACATACTACTCACATGCTATACTGTGTAAAGTGGTAACGGGGTGTAGCTCAGTTTGGCTAGAGTGCCTGATTTGGGTTCAGGAGGCCGCAGGTTCGAGTCCTGTCACCCCGATGTCTGCGTGAGTGGCTCAGTGGTAGAGCATCTCCTTGCCAAGGAGAGGGTCGCGGGTTCGACTCCCGTCTCACGCTTGTTTTTTAAAGTTCACCGATATTACATTTTGCCTCGATAGCTCAGTCGGTAGAGCAGAGGACTGAAAATCCTCGTGTCACTGGTTCGATTCCGGTTCGAGGCACTTTTATAATCCCCTTACAAATTATTGTAGGGGGATTTGTTTTATTTAAATTTATTTTTTAATAAGGAGGATTTTATCATGCGAAAAAAATTTGTATATCAAACTCTTAGTCTTATTGCATTTATCATTCTGTATTTTGTAATGCCAATTTATAGCGAGCACAACAGCAAAGAACTTTTTATCAAGTCCATAAAACTGCTTATAAAGTTTAAAGGGATTGAACAGCTTAGTAACGGCGATTACATTACACTTACACTTGGCTGGAACCATATGAGAGATGAACTAATCCGCCAAGGCTACGAAACTAAAATCATTTTTTATGATGCAACTTATTGGGATGACACCACAACTTACCACCTGCGCGGCACAAAACTAAATCGTTACATTGTATTATGGAGCAAAAAGCCCGAAGAAAATAGTTAATATACACTTAGCAATATGCATATATTGAATAAGCAATTATATCAATTATATCCAAAGGAGCGTATTATATGGAACTAGATTTAACTACAGGTAACATTCTATCTAAGCTTATCAAACTATCACTACCTATCATGGGCACCGCTTTTATCCAAACAGCTTACAATATGATTGACATGATGTGGATAGGCCGCCTAGGTAGCGATGAAGTGGCAGCTGTTGGCACTGCTAGCTTCTTCCCATGGCTTGCTATGGCATTCGTTATGATATCAAAAATTGGGGCAGAAATTAAAGTCGCTCAAAGTATGGGCGAAAAAGATTTTGACAAAGTAAGCAAATTCGTTACAGCTGCACTACAAATCAATGTAGTGCTTGCCATTATATATGGTCTTTTCGTTGTCATGTTTAATCGCCCTCTAATCGGCTTCTTCAATTTAGGAGACGAAAACATAATCAATATGGCACAAACTTACCTTACAATCATCGGCGCTGGAATGCTGTTTATTTTTATTACGCCAGTATTCACAGCCATATTTAACGGTCTTGGCGATAGCAAAACCCCATTTGCAATCAACACTATTGGACTTGTTTTTAACATAGTGCTAGACCCAATTCTTATTTTCGGTTGGCTTGGCATGCCTGCTCTAGGCGTTGTTGGCGCTGCCCTTGCTACAATTTTCTCACAAGCTTTAGTTGCTATTTGTTTTGTAATTATAATTATAATAAGAAACAAACGTAATCCCGAAGCTGCTTTTTTTTCGCTTAATATTCTTACAAAGCCTCCGATGGAACAAATGCAAATTATTTGCCAAATCGGACTTCCAGTCGCATTGCAAAGTGGTCTTTTTACTATTTTCTCAATGGTTTTAGGTAGAATTATTGCCGCTTGGGGCGCGGTTCCAATAGCAGTACAAAAGGTTGGTTCGCAAATTGAGGCCGTTTCATGGATGAGTGCTAGCGGTATCTCAACTGCTCTTGGTGCATTTGTGGGACAAAATTATGGCGCTGGTAAACTCGATAGAATTGAAAAAGGGTTTAAGTGTAGCGTATTAATAGCTATTGTAGTTGGGACTTTTGCTACAATTTTGCTTGTAGTTTTCGGCTCGCAAGTGTTTAGCGTATTTATTCAAAACGAACCTGAAACTCTGCTGCAAGGCATAGATTACTTAAAAATCGTTGGATATTCGCAAATCTTTATGTGTATAGAAATTACAGTTTCAGGTCTTTTCAATGGCCTTGGTAAAACTTATATACCTTCTTTTATCACAATCATATTTACTGGTATGCGAATGCCACTAGCTTACTTTTGGGCTAATATCATTGGCATAGACGGCGTTTGGTGGAGCATTTCTCTTACTACAGTTGTTAAAGGCATTATCATTCTTTTAGTTTACTACATTATGAAAAATCGAAATAAGCTATATAGTTTAAAAGAAGAATTGGTTTAAAGCTGCATTTTTTACTTAGGTATCGCCATACTATTAATTATAACATTATTATTGGAGGTTTATATGGAACAAATAACTCAATTAAGACAACTTATGAAAGAGCATAACATATCCGCTTACTACATCCCATCTTCAGATTTTCACAATAGCGAATACGTTGGCGAACACTTTAGATGCCGCCAATTTATATCTGGCTTTAGTGGCTCTGCAGGCGAAGTAGTAATAACGCAAGACTCAGCAGGACTTTGGACTGATGGGCGCTATTTTATACAGGCTGAACAAGAACTTGCTGGCACTGGAATAACACTTTTTAAAATCGGCGCGCCTGACTCAATGAAGCTAACCGAATTTTTAGCCGAGAATATGCCAAATGGTTCAAAACTTGGCTTTGATGGCCGAGTAGTCGGACTTAAATGCGGTGAAGATTTTGCTCAAAAGCTTGCTGCTAAAGATATAGAAATAATTTTTAATATAGACCTTGTTGGCCAAGTTTGGTCAAATCGCCCAGCGCTTCCTACATCAAAAGCATTTTTTCTAGATACGAAATATTCAGGTAAATCTGCTAGTGACAAGCTTGCTGACTTAAGAAAAAAGATGGCTGAGTATAAAGCTGATAATCATATTATAACAACACTTGATGATATAGCTTGGCTTTTTAATATCCGCGGTAACGACATCGCTTGTTTTCCTGTAGTTTTAGCTTACGCTGTTATCACAACAACAGAAGCGTTTTTATTTATCGATAAAAATAAAATTGACACTGACATAGAAGGCGTTTCAATTTTGCCTTATAATGAGATATACTCTTTCGTAAGCTCCCTATGTGGCAGTGTACTTATTGACCCTGCTAGCGTTAACTTTGCTTTAATTTCTAATTTATCTAATGAAATAAGCCTTATAAAAAAGCCTAATCCAACTACGCTAGCTAAAGCAATAAAAAATGATGTGGAACTTGAGAACATTCGCCGCAGTCATTTGCGTGACGGTGTTGCTTGCACACGTTTTATGTATTGGCTTAAATCTAACGTAGCCACAAGTTCAATAACGGAAGTGGACGCGGCTAATAAAATTTTACAACTTCGTTCTGAACTAGAACTTTATATAGAGCCTAGCTTTCCACCAATATCAGCTTACGGCGCAAATGCTGCTATTATGCACTACCAAGCTAGTGATGCAAACTGTGCTACACTTAAGCCATCTAATTTATATTTGCTAGATTCAGGCGGCCAATACTTTGATGGCACTACAGATATAACTCGCACATTTGCTTTAGGCGAAATTTCGGATATCGAACGCACTCATTTTACTGCTGTGTTAAAAGGAATGCTTCGTCTATCAAACGCAAAATTCCTACATGGTGTTCGTGGTCTTAACTTAGACATACTCGCTCGGTCTCCTATTTGGGAATTAGATTTAGATTATCGTAGCGGAACTGGACATGGAATTGGATTTGTTCTAAACGTTCATGAAGGTCCAAACGGCTTTAGATGGAAAATCGTAGCTGAGCGCAATGATAGCTGTGTTTTAGAACCTGGCATGGTTACAACTAACGAACCTGGCATTTATATTGAAGGCTCGCATGGAATACGTATTGAAAATGAACTTGTAGTTAAAGAAGGCGCTAACAATGAATACGGCCAATTTTTAGAATTTGAAACCGTAACATTTGCACCAATCGACCTTGATGCAATTGATATTTCGCAATTATCATCGAGTGATAAAACATACCTAAACGCTTATCACAAACTAGTATTTGATAAACTTTCGCCATACTTTAGTGGTGAAGAACTCGAGTTCCTTAAAACTTACACACGAGAAATTTGATTTTTAAGCACAAAAAAAGGGCACCTCGCCCTTTTGCTTAGTCTTCTTCTATACTTTTCGTCTAGCCCATTTCAAATTATATTGAGCCGCTTTATTTCCCTGTTCAGAAGACTTCTCATACCAATATATCGCCTTCTCTACATCTTGCTTCACGCCTTTACCTATATCGTAACATAACCCAAGCTCACACTGCGCAGCCGAATGGCCTTTTTGCGCCGCTATTTCATAACAATCTACAGCCTTGTTATAATCTAGTTTCACACCTTGCCCTAAGTCATAACATATTCCTAAGTTATAACTTCCGTCCGCATCTCCTTTAAACGATGCCCTTTTGTAAAACTCAAATGCTTTGCTATAACTTTGTTCTATAACTCTGCCTTCTTTATAAAACTTTCCTAACTTACACTGAGACACCGTATTATCTTTGCCTGCTGACTCAGCATACCATCTTATGGCTAAATTAATATCTTGCTTAACACCTTTGCCAAGCTCATAACATTCCGCTAGCTTATACTGCGCTTGCTCTAAACCGCTCTGTGCAGCCGCATTATACCACTTAAACGCTTCTGCTAAATCCCTCTTAGTCCCTTGACCCTTCGCCAAACACACAGCCAAATTATACTGCGCCTGTGAATGCCCAAGTATTGATGCATAACCCCACCACTCAACTGCTCGCTCTATTTCCTTATTCGCTCCTTCTCCCATATAATAAAAACATCCTATTTTATATTGCGCCTCAGCCCACCCTTGCTTAGCCGCTTTTTCATACCATTGCAACGCTAGGTTTAAATCTTTTTCTACATTCTCTCCAGCTTCATACAGAGTGCCTAACTTATACTGCGCCCCTATCACTCCTTGATTGCCGGCATGTATGTAGAACGAAATTGCTTTAGACTTATCTATTGGTACTCCTATTCCTTCTTCATAACACTCACCAAGCTTAAACTGAGCTTCTCCTATTCCATGTATTGCCGCATAACTTATCCACCGCACCGCTTCATCATATTTCTCCTGCTCAAAAAATATCATCCCAAGTTCATACTCAGCTAAGTTATAGCCTAAACTCGCCGCCTTCTTATACCACTTTTTACACTCTAACCCTCGGCCCAACTGCTTACTTAACTTAGCCAAATTAAATGCTGCCTGCGCATGGTCTTGCTTAGCCGCCTTAGTATACCACTGCATAGCTTTCTTATTATCAGCCCCCTCTTCATGCAATTTACCTAAATAAAATTTCGCTTCCTTTAAATCTTGCGCGTGCATCAAAAGCTCTAACGCCTTATCATAATCTGGTACCACACCATATCCTTCAAAATAACAAATCCCTAAATCACACTGCGCTGGCTTATAACCTTGAGCCGCCGATTTCTCCAGCCACTCAATACCATCTGCATCATCTTGAATAACCCCTTCGCCATTAATATAAAACGCCCCTATTTTATATTGCGACCTACTATCGCCCTTCATCGCAGCTATACTATACCAATGAAACGCATGCATATAACTCTTCTCTATACCATCGCCTAACTCATATAACTGCCCCAGCTCATATTGTGCTAACGTATAATCATTATTAGCTGCCATAGTTAAAAACTCAATTCCATGGTCATAATCATTGGTATTTAAATAAAACATCCCCAATCTATATTGCGCTTTAGCATAGTCTTGTTCACTAGCTTTCATATACCAGCTTAACGCCATATCATAACTACGCTCTACACCTTTGCCTTCCTCATAACACACTGCTAACTTTAACATAGCCTCAGGGAACTTCTCATTTGCCGCTTGCATAAATAATTCTACTGCTTTTTTATATTCTTGTGCTTCATAATAAAATGTTGCTAACTCATATTTTGCGGGCAAATAGCCCATATCAGCAGCTTTGTTATACCACTGAATTGCTTCTTGCACATGTTTATTCTCCAGACCCAGTTCATTTGTATACTGCAACAGTAAGTTATACTGAGTACCTAACCCATCTAGCTTTAACAGCCTGTTGCGAGGGAATGTATGCCCAAAAACTTTAGTATCAACAGCCTTATACTCAATATTAAATTGTGGTAATGCTGCACTATCCTCATACTGGTCATAACAAAGCTCCAAAGGCTTCATCTCAATTAAATTATCAGCGTAACATCGGCCAAAATCGTAAATGGCTTCTATTAAACCTTCTTGCGCGCATTGTCTATAGTAAGTAATAGCAGTATCTATATCGCGCTCTACAAATATGCCGTTTTCATAAAACTTAGCCAGCTTATGCTTAGCCTCTATACTACCTTGCAACATAGCCTGTTCATACCAAGAAACAGCAAGTTCATAATCCTTAATGCTATCATAATATCTGCCCAACTTATATTGAGAAGGTCTATGCTGAGAATTAGCCGCCTCAACCCACCAAGATAACGCCATTTCATAATCTTCCTTATCAAAATAACATAGACCTAACCTATATTGAGAGTCAGCATGGCCAAGCTGCGCAGCCTCTGTATAATACTTTATAGCTTGCGACACATTCTTTTCAACATGTTCGCCAGTTTCATAACATCTGCCTAAAACGTAATATGCTTCTTGCCCGTCTATTTTCGTATCCATAGTCGTCTCTCCCACTTAACTTATTTGAAAAAAAAAGGCAAGTATACCAATAACGATACACTTGCTCTTTTTTTATTTTTTCGTGCCGAGTTATTATCTGGAATAGAACTCGATAATTAGTTGTTCGTTAATCTCAATTGGTAGCTCTTCACGCGCTGGCCTTCTTATTAGTGTTCCCGTAAAGTTGTCTTTGTCTACTTCTATATAAGGTAAAACAAAGTTACAGTCTTCTAAATTCTCACTGAAGATTTTGCTTGAACGAGATTTTTCTTTTAAAGAAATGGTATCGCCTTCATGAATTGCATATGAAGGTCTATCTACTTTCTTTCCGTTTACTAAAAAGTGGCCATGATTAACCATTTGTCTAGCTTGTCTTATAGAGCGTGCAAATCCCATTCTATATACCATGTTATCAAGCCTTGTTTCTAATGAAGTAAGGATGATTGGACCTGGGTTACTGCCTGCGCGGAACGCTTTATCTACATATCTTGTAAACTGCTTTTCTAAAACACCGTAGTAAGCTCTTAGTCTTTGCTTTTCTAGTAACTGAATACCATACTCAGATAATTTTCTAGCATCTCTACTAGTTCCTTGCTTTGCTCTATCCATCGCTTTAGGGTGGCCTACTACATTCACACCAAGGCTTCGGCACAATTTAAAACGTGGACCCATCATTTTTGCCATAATATTTCTCCTTTAATTTACATTTCTACGCTATCCTTGTTTTGTTAACGTAGTTATTCGTGCTTTTAATACTAGCATAGTTTGTGAATAATTAAAAGGCTATCTAATAACTTTTAGCATTTTGCCCAAAAAGCTTTTTTGTTTTTAGTAATATTACTATAAATCTACTATATTAGTAGGAGGCTCACATACCCAACACATTGGGCTGTTATATTATATCCAATATTTAAGTTAAAAGGAAGCTAATAACTTAATATGATTTTCCCGGGGTTAAGGGGCAAAGCCTGTGGTGGGGGCATAGGCCCAAAATCCCGTAGCTTTTTGACTACCTATAAAGGATGTGAATTATGATTTTAATTGTTGATGATGAATTTAGAATGCGTCGTCTTGTCAGCGACTTTCTAAAACGGGAAGGATACGAAATTATTGAAGCTAAAGATGGGAAGGAGGCGTTGGAGAAAATAGATGAGTTTCACGCTCAACTTGACCTCATTTTGCTTGATGTTATGATGCCTTATTACAATGGTTGGGAAGTGCTAAAACGCGTTCGGCTTAAATACTCTATGCCAGTTATGATGCTTACTGCTAAAGATGAAGAATATGACCAGCTGCAATCATTTGAACATGGGGCTGATGATTTTGTTGCAAAGCCATTTAGTCCTATGCTTCTTGTTGCTCGCATTAAAGCAGTTTTAAAACGCACTGCTAGCGACGCTCCTGCAATTAGCACAGACGGCCTTTTTGTTAACCGCGAAGCTAGGCGAGTTTACCTTGACGGAGAGGAGCTTATGCTTACGTTTAAAGAATATGAATTATTAACTTATTTACAAGATAATGCTAATATTGCACTATCTCGCGACCAAATATTAGATGGTGTGTGGCAATATGACTATTTTGGAAACTTACGCACTGTTGATACGCATGTTAAACAACTTCGCGCTAAGCTACAAGCTAAAGGAGAATATATCCGCACTGTTCGCGGTGTTGGATATTTATATCAAGAATAGAATTTCTGGGGAGGAATTTTAGTTGAAATCACTAAGGTTAAAAATTGCGCTTATTTTAATGGGCTTTCTATCAGTTTTAGTAGGAACTACTATACTGCTGAATTATCTTTTTTTAGATGAGTATTATATGTATAGTAAAAACGAGGCGCTCTATAATAGTTATTTGCTTATTCAACAGCTATATCAAGGCGATATTGAAGCTATTGACGACGAACTGTCCGATTTGCAAGATAAAAATAATATGATTATTACCATACTTTCAGCAAGCCAAGGTTTTATTTATCCATACTCTGACTATACGCCCACTAAGTTGCCAAACGACTTAAAATCAGCTTTAAGCAAATATAACGAAGATAGCAAAGCAAACAATAGAGACCATTTTCTTATTTTAGAAGATGTCTGGGTATATGATTCAGACGAACTATTCATTACACTTCAAACACCTATTTCAGCTATTGATGAAACTATCAATGTTGTTACAGAATTTTTCACGGTCATTAGTATTACAATTAGCTTTTTAGGCGTTATCCTCGTATCAGTTATTGCTAACCGCTTAACTAGGCCTATCGAAGAAATTACGTCAGTTGCTACTAACATTGCTAATTTGCAATTTGACCAAAAGCTTGAAAGTAAATCGCAAGATGAGCTAGGACAGCTAACTAGCACAATTAACCTACTTTCTGTTCAACTTCAAAAACATATTTTTAGTTTAGAAGATGACATTAAAACGAAAGAAAATTTAGAAGAAGTTCGTAAACAGTTTATTTCTAACGTTTCTCATGAACTTAAAACTCCTCTTTCGCTTATACTTGGCTATACAGAAGGTTTAAAAGTCGGTCTTAGTAAAGAGGACCAAGATTTTTACTGCGAAGTTATTGAAGATGAGACTATAAAAATGAGTAAATTAGTAAATAAGCTGCTGCAGATTTCCCAAATGGAATCTGGCCAAATGGAACTATGCATGGAGGAGTTTGATCTACTAGATTTGGTAGAAAGCATCCTTAAAAAAAATCTTTTGCGTTTTAAGGAAAAGAATACTAGCTATACTATTGATATAAATTTAGCTGAAATTATTATCGAGGCAGATTATGACTATGTGGAGCAAGTTGTAACGAATTATTTATCAAATGCATTAGCGCATGTAGAAGCTAATGGCAATATTACTATAAGAGCTTATAAGCAAGATTGTTGGGCTGTAATTGAGGTAATTAATTCAGGCTCGCACATTCCGCATAATGAAATCGATAATATTTGGGATAGTTTTTACAAAGTGAATAAAGCTAGAACTCGGGAATACGGCGGACATGGTTTAGGACTGTATATTGTTAAAATGATATTAGATATGCATCAAGGGGAATATTACGTTTTTAACACTACTAATGGAGTATGTTTTGGCGTAAGATTTAGAGCTAAAAACTGACACTAAGTTTAGCAGTTAGTAAAACCTCACACAAACAACACATAATGAACACATTAACCACACTTTACCATTTTATTCTTATGTAAATAGAGAAAAATTTTTAAAATAACAGGGGGATAATTATGAATAAGAAACTAGTAGGTGGTTTAATTATAGCAACGTTAGCAGTTGGTGGTGGTTATGGCGGTTATACTTATTACCAAGCTTCGCAGACTTCTTCTCAAGTAGTAACGGAAATTGTAGCAAGAGAATCAGCGGTGGAGCTTGGCAGTATAACTATTGGACTTACTGAGTCGGGTACAATTTCTATACCAACCGAAACAGTGACGTTTGACTATAACCTTCTTATTAATGAAATACATGTAAAGGAAGGTTATGCTGTTAAAGAAGGCGATTTGCTATTTAGTGTGTACGCTGAAGATTTAGAAGATGAAATTACTGCTTTAGAAGACCAGATTGAATCTTATCTAGACCAAATTGAAAATTATGAAGACGCAATTAAAACTTATTATAAACAAATTACAACTTACGAGAGCCAAATTACAACTTACACTAGGCAGATTAGAAATTATGAAACTAACATTAGAAATTACAATAGCCAAATCGCTTCTTATTATAAGCAACAAGAAAGCATTCGCGATTCACAAGATGACATTAGAGATGCGCAGCTAGATTTGCTTGATGCGCAAGATGATTTACGCGATTATCAGTTGGATATCCGTGATGCTCAAGATGATGTTAGAAGTTCGCAAGAAGACATTCGTGAGCAGCAAGATGATTTACGCAAGCAACAAGAAACTATTTACAAAAATATCGCTAGTTTAGAATCGGAGTATCAATCGCTTATACAGCAAAGAGAAGTTGCAGTTAATAACCAGCAAATGGGGATTGCACAAGCACAGCTTACTTATCAGCAAGCGCTGAATTTGGCTAACACTAGTGAAAACACTTATGCAGTTTCTATGATTAACATTGAAACGCAACTTATTGAACTTGAAAAGAAAGCTTCTGATTACCAAAAAGAAAAAGCAAGTTTAGAAAGCTTGATTTCTACATACGATGCAGATTATGCAAAGCTTATAGCATTGGAAGACGCTATGGATGAGGCGGAGCAAGCAGTTAGTGACAAAGAGTATGAGGCTTATATGTTCTCTAGAGAATATGGCGATTACTTAACTAATAACAATATTGACTTAGACTCACTGTCTGATAATGTGGATAGTCTGTATGCAGCGCAAAACACAGCGCATTCAACTATGAATACAACTTTTAATTTATATGTAAATGCTGAATGGGCATATCAAGCTAATCCTACGGATGAAAACTATGAAAATTACCAAAGCGCTCTTACTGAATATGCCACAGCTTATACTAATTGGGAAACTGCTGTTAGCGCATATAATACTGCTAGAGATAATTATAGAACACAAGTTGTGGAATCGGGACTGTATGATTCAGCAGATGAGAACTATTGGATTTTGCAAGATGAAATTGATGATTTAGAGGATATTTACGATACGCATAGAAATGCATACACCGATTTTTCAGCCGAATTTAGTTCTCTTTATGGCAATTCAGATAAGGACGATTTGGAAGAGCAGTTAGAAGAGGTGCTTTATAACATTCAGCTAAATGCGATTAGCTTATCTTCTTATGACCAAACCCAAGCTAATGATTTAATAAGCGCACAGCAAACGTTAGATAGTAATCAGTTGGCAGTAACTAATGCTGAAACGGTTTATAACCACACTTTAATTAGCCTTCAAGATGCTGTAGATGAAGTGGATAGCAAAATGTCTACCACATTAGATTCTATTTATGATTTATACGATGACATAGATAGCTTAACTAAAGATATTGCTGATTTGGATGATGATTATATTGATAAATATGATGATATTGCTGATTTAGAAGATGATTATAACGATGTGTTTGGCGATATTGCCGACTTGGTTAAAGAATACAATAGTATGTTTGGTGATATTGAGGATTTAGAATCTGACTATTATGATATTTTTGCTGATATTGCAGATGTTGAATATGATATTGCAGATACGTATATTGACATTGCGGATACTTATGCGGACATTGCGAGTGTTGAAGGTGATATTTTAGATGTTTATGATGACATTAAAGATACTGAAGATGATATTGCTGATTTGCGAGTTGATATTGAGGAGCTATATATTGAAATTGCAGAGCTTCAAGAGGTATTGGCTACGTCTGCAATCTATGCACATAAAGATGGTATCATTAGCTCTATAAGTGCTACTGAAGGTGCTACTTCTAACGCTGGGAGCACTCTGCTTAGCCTTGTTGATAGTTATGAAAACACTTATATTAGTGCTACTGTTTCACAAGATGATATAAACCAAGTGTTTGTAGGTCAAGATGTTAATATTGAACTTAGCGCACTGTCTGACGTTGATTATAAAGGTGTGATTGATAGCATTTACTATACAGCGTCGCCAAGTATGGGTGGAGCGGTTAATTACTATATTACGGTGAAAATTACGGATGGTGATACGACTGGAGTTTACGAAGGTATGAGCGCGTCGGTTACATTTATTACAGAGCAGTGTATAGATGTTCCTGTTGTATCTTATAGAGCGCTTAATACGGATAGAAATAGAACGTACGTTAAAGTGCAAGACCCAGTGACAGGGGAAATTACTGAGGTGGATATTGAAACGGGACTTAGCGATGGTTCTATAGTGGAAGTTATTAGCGGACTTAAAGAAGGGGATATTGTTCTTATTGAGAGTGCAGTTACAACTATGGAAACGGATAGTAGCAGTAGCAATAATAGTTCGGGGGCGAGTGATAGTGCGTCACCTGAAGGAATGGAAGGAATGAGTATGGAGGATATGATGAATAGTATGCCTATGCCTATGCCAACTGATGCACCTAGCGGTTCTAGTTCGGGTGGTCCTGGTAATAGAGGGCAATAATTAAATTAACGAGCCGTATATCTGGACTTTACGGCTTTTCTGGTAAGGAGAGAGTTATGAAAATTTCTGAAATATGGTATTTAGTAATGGTTAATGTAACGCAAAATAAATTTAAAGTGTTACTAACATCACTTGGGATAATCGTGGGGGCAGCTACAATTGTTATGGTTATTGCGATTGGGGTTGGTGGCCAAATGGATGTTGCAGACCAGTTTAAGAATTTAAATGCAGGAACTATTGAAATAGAAAGCACTTCTAGTAGTACATCATCAATGATGTCGGCAAGAGGACCAGGTGCCGCCACCATCTCGACCGCCTCGTCGAGTACACGGGCGGTTCTTAGTAACGATGATATTGAAGAGATGATGTTTTTTATAGATGGAATTGAGGAAGCAGTGTTACTAGCTACAACGTCACAGTCCGTATTTGGTGGTGACTTAGATGAGTCGACTACTGCTAGCATTGTAGGAACGAGCGAAGAATATGCGCATATTGTTAATTTGAATATGGCTATAGGGGAATTTATTACACAAGATATGGAAACAGCAGTGGAAACAACTGTTGTGCTAGGTTCTAGTTTAGCAACAACGATATTTGGTAGCGCTTCGGCGGCATATGGGAATATCGTTGCGATTGATGATAGAGCGTATACTGTAGTTGGGGTGTTATCATCGGTTAATTCGCTTGTTAATGGCGTTAACGTGGATAATGCGGCTTATGTGCCATACACTACAGCGGATAAATATTTACTATCATCAACTACGTACCCAGAAATTATTGCTGTTGCTGCTGACTTTAATGACGTTAGTACGATTATTGCAAAAATGAATGTGTTGCTTACAGAAATTCATCCTACAGGAACATTTACAATTTCGGATGCCGGAAGTGAAATGGAAGCGGCGTTAAGTTCGGCGAATACACTGTCGGTTTTACTAATTTCCGTTGCTACAATTGTGTTTATCGTTGGCGGTATCGGGATTATGAACGTTTTATTCGTTTCCGTTAAAGAGCGTACACAAGAAATTGGGGTATTAAAAGCGCTCGGTACATCTAAAATTGATATTTTATTACAGTTTTTATTTGAGGCTAACTTAATAAGCATTATCGGTGGCGTGATAGGCGTTGCGTTAAGCTATGCGCTAATGCCACTTATGGAGTATACAGGGATTAGAGCAGAGCCAACGGCTTCAGCGGCTGTTATGGCGCTATTGTTTGCAGTTGGAACTGGGACTATTTTTGGATTTTATCCAGCATACCAAGCGGCATCTCTTAGACCTATAGAGGCGCTGAATAATGATTAAAGTCGTTCTGCTTATGCAGAGCGATTTTTATTTAAGTTGGGGCTTGGGGACTTCGTCCCACACATCGGAGGCGATACTACTTAGTATTTAGTGTTTTTATTTTAATTTAAAAGGAGCAAATCATGAAAACTATTATTGAAATGAATAATATTTGCAAGTCATACCAAGTTGGGGAAGAAGAACTAAAGGTATTAAAAAACGTTTCTATAACAGTAAACGAAGGAGAGTTTGTAGCAATTTTAGGACCTTCAGGGTCTGGTAAGTCTACTTTAATGAACATTATCGGATGTATGGATGTTATGAATAGTGGAGAATATTTTTTGGAAGGCACCGTGGTACATAAGGCTAAAGAATCGCAGCTTGGGAAAATCCGTAATAAACAAATTGGGTTTATTTTTCAGCGCTATCAGCTGATTAAACGTTATACAGTTTTACAAAACGTTATGTTACCACTGCTAGCGCGCGGCCAAAGTCGTTTTCAAGCTAAGAAAGCTTGTATTGAAAAAATTAAAAGCGTTGGTTTAGACGAAAGAATTTATCACAAGCCATCTGAACTTTCGGGTGGGCAACAACAGCGTGTTGCTATCGCTAGAGCTATCGTTAGCGAGCCGAGTATTTTACTTGCCGATGAACCAACAGGAGCACTTGATTCTAATACGGGGAAAGAAGTATTAGAAATTTTTAAAAGTTTAAGTAACCAAGGGAATACTATTATTATGATTACGCATGATTTAAAGGTTGCAGAGCATGCGCATCGTATTATTCGTATTGTTGACGGATGCGTTGCAACTGAATAACTAAAATGCGTTACTGCTATTATAGAATTTAGCAGGACGCTTTTTTTTGTGCAAAAAAATTGGACCCCTTGATTTAAATATAAAACCAAAAATTTGGGCATAAAAAAAGGGCCTAAGCCCCTTTTTATCTAGGTGTAATGTTTGAAGTTATAGTAATAAGTTTAGTTGTTGCGTTGTAGTCCACACTGCAGTTAAATAATGATGCAATGTCTCTTAACCCTAGGTAGTTTGAGTTATCAATTAAATACGCCTCAACATGAGAGCCAACATTATCTAAACTGATTGTTAGCATATTTGAATTAGCAACTGTGTATTTCGTTACGTAATTGCTAAAGTCGTTATTCATATCCACGCTACCTGTATTGCTTTTAATTACGATTAATTTTGTAATTGGGTCCCAGTCAACAGAACTGCTGAATAAGTTTGCCATATTTCTTAACCCTAAGTAGTTTGAACCGTTAATGTTATAAGCTTCTAATTCCACCGATTTACCATTTATTATAATTTGTATCACATTCGACATTCCTTCTGACGAATGACTTATGTAGCCCGATATATCTGGTAATCCATCTACCACTGGGAAATGCGCCACGTCGTTGTTAGTACCATAGTCATCTGGTCCTACTGGGAAGTGTGCTACGTCGTTGTTAATTCCGTAATCTTCATCTGGTCCTACTGGGAAGTGCGCTACGTCGTTGTTAATTCCGCCGTCATCTGGTCCTACTGGAAAGTGAGTTACATCATTATTTATATCGTAGTTTTCTTCCACATATAAATCTCCTGTTTCATTATCTATATCGTAGTTTTCTTCTACATATAAATCGCCAGTCTCATTATCCATTCCATAGTCGTATTCATCTTCATCAGTAACTTCATCTTCAGTTACATCTTCATCAGTAACTTCTTCATCAGTTACATCATCGCTAACTTCTGGTGTTACAACAGCGCTGCCGCTTTCGCCTAAAATTAAAGCTTCTAATTCTTCTATGCTTAAAGCTTCTAACTGTTCCATTGTTAACTCAGTAATATCAAATGCTGCCACTGGTGCTACCGAAGTTGCTAATAATGTTGCTGCTACAAATCCCATTATGTGTTGTTTTTTAAATAATGCCATTTCTAATTCCCCTTTATTTTTTATCTATATTTAGCCTATATTAGGCTGACTAGATAATACCATAAATACTTTTATATGTCAAACTAGGCCACGTACCTATACTACAAATCAAATAAAATGTCAAGTATAAATATTTTTTAAATATTAGTTAGTAAGCGCAAATTTTTATTGACAAATATTTAGTTAGTGATGTATACTTATATCACAAATAATTTGTTTAATAAGGAGGTAACTACATGTATTTATCCGGCGCTACGGAAAAAGTAAATTATAGAGTTAAAGCTGTTAGCGGTAATGATGATATTAGAGCTTTTTTATCTACTCTTGGATGCTACGAAAATACCGAGATTGTTGTGCTTAAAAAAACACGCTCTAATTATATTATCGGTATTAACGGCGTTCGTTATGGTGTAGATATGGATATTGTAAGTGCTATTGAATTATGTGAGTAAAGGAGTTTTATTATGAAAATTGCTTTGGTAGGAAATCCAAACTGCGGAAAGACTACTCTGTTTAATGAGTTGACTGGTAAAAATGAGCATGTTGGTAACTGGGCTGGTGTTACTGTTGGTGATAAGTCTGCGCCAATTCGTTCTAAGTATGGCTATGGTGATTCTATTGTGGATTTACCGGGTACGTATTCGCTAAGCGCGTATACTGCTGATGAGGCTATTGCTATTGATATTATTAAGGCTAAGGAAGTAGACGTTATTGTTAATATTGTAGACGTTAATTCTTTAGATAAAGGATTGTTTCTTACTACTCAGCTGCTAGATTTTGATTTGCCTGTTGTAGTTGCGCTTAATAAGAAGGATTTGTTAGAGCATCAAATTATTGATATTAAAAAGCTTAGTCGCAATTTAGGGTGTGAGGTTGTTTTAATTTCAGCAGAGAAAGTGCAAGGTATTGAAGATATTTTAAATGTTGTTAAAACGGCTCAGACTAAAAATGTTTTTAAAGATATTTTAGATTTAAACTCTAGCGACAGTAGACGTTATGAAGAAATCGGCAAAGTGCTTGATGGCGTTGTGCTTGGTGCTAAACCATCTGCATATGTGGAAACTAAATCGGATAAAGCTGATAAGTTTCTTACTAATCCACTTATAGGAATTCCAGCTTTTATTTTAGTTATGACTGCGATTTTCCACTTATCAATTAATACGGTCGGCGCTTTTATTGCAGATACGTTAGTTGGCGGAATTGAAGTATTTCAAGAGTATGTAGTTGGCGTATTAGAAAATGCTGGCGCTAATGAATTTTTAACAGCTTTACTTACTGACGGCATTATAGGTGGCGTTGGAGCAGTAGTTGGATTTATTCCACTCGTTATGGTACTTATGTTTTTACTATCTTTAGTAGAACAAAGCGGATTTATGGCTAGAATTGCTTTTATTTTCGACCCTGTATTTAGAAAAATCGGATTGTCAGGTAAGTCAATTATCCCTATGATTGTTGGTTATGGCTGTGCTATTCCAGGAGTTATGGCGAGTAGAACTATTAAAGATGATTCGCAACGTAATTTAACTGCTATGTTAACACCGTTCGTTCCATGTGGAGCAAAAATTCCTATTATCGCTTTATTTGCAACTGTGTTTTTCGCAGACCAACCTTATATGTTTCCTATAGTGTACCTTGTATCATTTATGGTTATTCTTACGATTGGTTTAGTTATTAAAAAAGTTACAGGTGCGCAAAATGTTCAAAATTATTTTATTATAGAGCTTCCTACATACAACATGCCATCTATGAAACGTGCGTTTTTGCGTATGATGGATACTGGTTGGGAATTTGTAAAAAGAGCGGCTACTATTATAATCATTTGTAACACTTTGATATTTATGTTAGCGTCTTTTGATTTTGGCTTAAATATGGTGGAAGATATTGATGCATCTATGTTGGCGGCTATTGCAACTCCAATCGCATTTATCTTTTTACCACTTGGGATAGCGACATGGCAATTGGCAGCTGCTGCGATTACTGGGTTTATTGCTAAGGAAGAAGTTGTTGGTACGCTAGCTGTAGTATATGCTATGGAAGCGGCTATCAATGAGGATTTTGAAGTAATTAACGCTGTAGGACTTGGCGAAGCTATGGGAATTACAGGTATTGTTGCATTGTCTTTTATGTTCTTTAACTTATTTACACCACCTTGCTTTGCAGCTTTAGGAGCGATGAAAGCTGAGATGGATAGCCCAAAACATTTTAGAATGGCGGTTTTAACGCAGTTTTATGTAGGTTATATTGTGTCTATGTTAATTTATCAAGTAGGTTCAATTGCTATTTATGGCACTGTAGGCGAAGGTTTTGTTGCAGCAGTTATTATATTAGTTGCTAGCATAGCTGTGTTTGCTAAAAAGGTTAGAACGGCAAAACAAGTTCATAATGTTAAACCACATGTAGTTATGAATTAAGCTTATGGTTGATATTATATTAGTAATTATAATTATAAGCATTTTAGCATTAGCTGCTCGGCCGTTAATTAAGTTTAAAAAATCAGGTAATCCTGGATGTTACGGCTGTTCTAAAAGCTGTGATAAGAAAAAAAATTGTGATAAATAATAATTTATGTTCATAATATAGACAGAAGGGGTAGCTTAGCTAAGCACGACTATCATTTCTGCAATTACGCTAAACACTAGATTCCTTCTAGTGTTTTTTTTTACATATTTGGAGGGATTTAGGATAGCATAGTTATGTATGATAATTTTTTTTAAACTATAAATTTTATGAGGTGGAACATGGAACGTACAGATTTATATGATGAGTATTGCATTGATTACAACCAAAATTTTTACACTTATACTAAAGCAGAGTTAGACGCGATGAAAAGTAAATTAACGGCAGATGAGCTTAAGCATATGGAGCAAATGGTGGACGAGATTTTCACATATCCACAGCAGTCAGTAACTTTTAATAGACCTGACTTTGTAAGTCATTTAAATAAACATCAGTATTTTAGTTTATCATCATATTTTTATCCTGTTGAAGGCGATGCTTCGCAAGCGTGGGTAAGAAGAGATGGCGAAGTTAATCCAGAATCGATTGCGTATGCAAAAAGAGGGTTACGAAAAACTTCTATGGTTATTAGTTTAGCATCTATGATGTATTATTTTACGGGACAAGAAAAGTATTCGCAGTTATTGGAAAAGCATATACGTTCGTTTTTCTTAGACCCACAAACTAGAATGTTACCTAATTTAAATCATGCCCAAATGATTATAAACCATCCAGTTCATAAGGACGGAAGAGGCGGCGGAATTATTGATTTTGCTTCTAATATGGGTTATGGATTTGTTATGTTAAAGCATTTGTATGATGCGGGTATGTTAGCTGAGGATATTTATGAGCCGTTAAAAGAGTGGACGAATGAGTTGTTACAATGGTTAAGCGTAAGTCCTGTGGCAGCGAAAGAACAAGCGTCGTTAAATAACCATGGAACGATATATACGTTAATGGTGGCGCAATTACATTTCTTTGTAGGAGATTTGGATGCGCATAAGAAGGCTTTGTTGTTAGAGATTAACTTGCGATTAGCTCAAATTAATCCAGATGGCAGTATGCCAAGAGAGCTTGGTAGAACTAGAGGATTAGCTTATTCTACTATGAATTTAAAATCGTATATTGATACGTATAAAATTTTGGGCGAAGATTTTGCGCGTAAACCTCAGTTGCGCCAAGCTTTTGAATTTTTGTTGCCTGTGCTTAAAAACGATATTTCTATTACGGATTTAAAATATAGCCATAATGGTGTGCTGAAATCTTCTGAGCAAATGGATGGAACTTATCCTGAGTACTATAAATTGTATTTAAAACATGTTGGTAAGGATTTCGATATCGACTTAAATGTTATTTCGGATGCTGACGTTCATTATAGATATTTATTTGTATAACTCACCGTGTCAGTTCTTAAAAGGTGCTCTACAACTGAAAAGATAAAGCATAAAAAGAAAGAGGGTCATGAAATACGGCCCTCTTTCTTTTGTATTAATTATTCTTCTAGCAAAATAGTTAGTCCATCTATTATAATGCCTTTGATATTTTCTGTATCAATAGTGCTTATCTCAAATAGGTTAGGTTCTTCAATTTCAAGCATTTCATTATGATACACATACATAGACATATTATCTATTCGGAATTGTGTTGTTCCAGAATTGTTGCCATAAACCCCACTACGCTGGTTAAGTTCTTGAATTGTATCGTCTTGATATATCACCTCGAACGTATTGACACTAGGTTGTGTGAAATAATAGTTCTCGTCTTCTTCATCTACACTTTCATAGCTAATTTCTAATGTTGCCCCAAGAGTGGATAGAGTTATTTCATTTACTACAAATTCTATTCCAGTATAAATATCTACAAGTTCCAAATTTGGTGTTAAAGTATATGATGTAGATATATCCTCAGGCAGGTCAACAGTTAGCGCAAAGTTATCTTCTAGCAAAAGTTCATAATCTGCACGTTCTATCATAAATTGGTAGTTCTGAAGATTATCTTCATCAATGATAAGTCTTAATTTCATATCCGCAATCGTTTCTTCGTCCATCATTTCAAAATTATAATATTCCACATAATCAAAGTCGTTTGTATAAAAATAAGCAGATACAATAGTAGTGCCATCTTCTAAGACAGCAGACTGGTGATGACCAGCATATATTTCTGTTTGTGTATCTATATCTTTAAAACTTGTGTAAAACCTAGGGTTTTCTACTAATACGTTAGTATCCCATCCATATATAACATTAAGTGAATGGCTATCGGTTTGTGGGTCTTCTATGATTTGGACACGGTATATCTTGAAAGTGTCTATCTCATCTATAGCGTAGTCTAGTGAATTAACTGTTGGGTCTGCAAACTGTGATAAATCAGTAATTACTTCCCACTGTGCTGATTGTTCTAATAACTGTTCAAAGTTAGCAGTGGTTGCATAATTATATTGTTTATAGTGACCAAACTCATCTAGTGCTATAAAAACCTTGTTATTATCCTCTATATCTGTTTTGCCAGAATATTCAAAGGCTATGCCAAGTTGTGTGCCTTTTGACCAAGATGTGCTAGATGTATGGCCACCTACTAAAATAGCTAACTGGGTGCTATCTTCTGTGTCTTCATCATATATAAACTCTTGCATAAACTCCGTTTGTTGTTCGTCATTAGCTAAAATATGTAAGCTAAAATTCCTAAAGTATTTATAACTGTTTTCATAATCCTCGTCTAAATCATCGTCTAAAATAGAGTTGACTAGTATACTACCAGCTACATCATGGCCAGACCTAATTAAATCGTAAAGCGTGATGCTTATACCGTTGTATTCGATAGTTTCACCAATAGCAATAGATAAATCGACTCTATCTATAGTTTCATACATATATGCACCGGAACTGGAACTAAAAAAGCTAGTATCACCTGCTGTACTTGTATCTAGTAAAGGCGTAACTACCTCGTCCTCAGCTTGTACAACGCTTTCGCTAGTTATTTCCGATGCATATATCGAACTTGCACCCATTGCAGTAAGGGCAGTCAATATCATTAATTTTTTTACCAATTTATTCATCTTAAAATCCTCCTTGTATGACAACTATTATAAAATGACGCTAAAAATACATTAATAGATAACTCGTCAATCATTGTGTCAATCGTTCTGCATTCAATATAAAGTATATTCATTGTAAGGGAATTATATGATATAGATATTATTGACAACTTAATGTAGTTTGCTATATAGTATGCTTATAAGGAGTTGATATTATGAAAAACAAGAAAACCCTAATACTAATGGCGATAGTAGTATTAGGGTTATTTATTTATGAGCCACAATTGGTGCGAGTAGTTGTGACAGTTGCTATTATAATTGCTATAGCAAGGAGCTTGTCAAAACGAGTTAAAAAATATAAAAATTTTAGTATCGATATGGCAACTATCGATATTATGGATGGATATGAATTTGAGCATGTTGTATGTAAGCTATTTGAAAAGCAGCATTATAAAAGTTATGTGACTAAAGCGAGTGGCGATTTTGGAGCGGATGTTATTGCGCAAAAAAAAGGTGAAAAAGTGGTGGTGCAAGTTAAGCGGTATAGTAAAAATGTGGGAATTAGAGCTGTGCAAGAAGTACATGCGGCGAAGTCTTATTATCATGGGACGAAAGCTGTAGTTGTAACGAATTCTCATTTTACCGTAAATGCAAAGAAGTTAGCCCACAGTTGTAATGTGCAGTTGGTCGATAGGGAACAATTAATTAGATGGCTAAAAAGTTAAGCTTTGTTTTGCAAATCCTTTATAGCCAATTATGTAGTGCGTTATTTATAGTTTTTTTACTCAAGTACAAGTAAAAGGCATTGTTTTTGCATAAAATAAGCTTAGGAAAGGATGATAACTATGAGATTATTAGATAAAGCAGTAACGAGGTTAATGGTTTTAAATCGCTTGATTGTAACTGGCATAGTAGCGCTGCTACAAATCGCCTTATTTTGTTTTATATTCTTAAGATTTATTGAAGTATCAGCATTTGTAACAATTGCGCTTGATATGTTGTCGCTAATGTTTATTATTTGGTTAGCAGGTAACGAAGAACCTTCTTCTTATAGAATTAGCTGGATAATCGTCATTATGGCATTACCGCTGATGGGCGCATTGTTATTTTTACTATGGGGTGAGAAAAAGGCATCTAAGTCACTTAAAGATAAAATTGATAAATCGGTTGCAGAGATTGTTCCTTTATTAGAAAAGGATAAACAAATTGAGGGACTATTTAAGCAAGATGATTATAGAGCGTACACTTCTTCTAGATATTTGCGCAATGTTACACATTATCCAGTGTTTAACAATACTACGACTAAGTATTATTCGTTGGGGGAATATTGTTTTGATGATATGTTGGAGGAGCTTGCAAAAGCAGAGCACTTTATATTTATGGAATATTTTATTATTGAAGAAGGCGAGATGTGGGGTAAAATTCTGGAGATTTTAGTTAAGAAAGCAAAAATCGGCGTTAAAATTAGAATTATGTATGATGACATGGGGTGTCTTACTACTTTAACGTGGGCATATAGAAAATTTTTAGAGGAAATGCATGAGAATATAAAATGCGTTGTGTTTAATAGAGTTAATCCTGCTGTTGCGCTTAAGATGAACAACCGTGACCACCGAAAAATTTTAGTTATCGATGGAAAGGTTGGATTTACGGGCGGAATTAATATTGCCGATGAGTATATTAACCAGAAGGTTAAGTATGGGCATTGGAAAGATACTGCTGTTAGGATTGAAGGACCGGCAGTTTGGGGAATGACATGTTTGTTTTTAGAAATTTGGAATGCGTTTAGCGATGAGTATCTTAACCCAAATATGTATAAATTTAAATCGTTTGATATTCAAACTAAAGGCTTTGTTCAGCCATTTGGTGACAATCCGCTTAATAAGGAAGCTGTGGGCCAAAATGTATATATTGATATGATTAACCAAGCGAATGAGAGCATTTTTATTATGACTCCGTATTTGATACTGGATGACATTACTAGAAATGCAATTATTTTAGCCGCGTATAGAGGAGTGGATGTAAATATTCTAACGCCAGGAATTCCGGATAAAAAGCCGGTGTTTAGAATTACGCGTAGCAATTATGTGTCGCTGATTAAAGTCGGCGTTAAAGTATTTGAGTATACTGAAGGGTTTTTGCATGCTAAGTCTATTGTGGTGGACCAGACTATTGGTATGATTGGTACTATCAATTTGGATTATCGTAGTATGTATATTAATTTTGAGTGCGGCGTTTATATGTATAACACTGATGCGGTAACGGATTTGTATGCGGATACTATTGATACGATTGCGCATAGTACGCAAATCAGTTTGGAGGATTTGCATCTTAATCTGTGGGAAAAAGGTAAGAATGCAATTTTAAGGATTTTCGCTCCTTTAATGTAGACGTAAGTCAACAACATCTTAAACAAAATATTAAACAAAAAAAGGACTGCGTTTTAAGCAGTCCCTTTGTTTTTACTACGATGACTTACTATGACAACGAATGTACAAATAAGCCACTTCTAAGCTTAGGTTCAAACCACGTAGATTTAGGTGGCATAACGTAGCCATTATCTGCAACTTCAAGTAACTCATCCATAGATGGCGCAAATAACGAAAACGCTACTTTAAACTCACCGCTATCTACCTTATCCATAAGTCCTTCCAAGCCACGAATGCCGCCCACAAAATCAATTCGCTTGTCAGTACGTGGGTCGTTAATCCCTAACACTGGTGCTAGCAGGCTGTTTTGCAACACCGACACATCTAATTTGCCTATTATATCATCTGGGATAACTTGTGGTTTAGCTTTTAACACATACCAATTAGTATCCAGATACATACCGTATTCATATTTATTCGCTGGTCTATAAGCCTTATTACCTGCGCTTTGTTCTAGCGTAAAGTTCTCTTCAATTTTATCAAAAAATTCTTGTGGCGATAATCCATTTAAATCCGTTACAACTCGGTTGTAATCATAAATTTTAAGTTGCGTATGAGGGAATAGCACCGATAAATAAAAATTAAATTCCTCTTCGCCACTATAATCGCCCGCTTTTTCGCGTCGCATATTTGCTACTCTAATTGCACTTGCATTACGATGATGTCCATCTGCGATATATAAGCATTCCACTCCTTTAAACAGTCTTACCAAACTGTTACAAACGTCATTATCATCTATAACCCACACTGTGTGTGATACGCCGTCTTCAGTTTTAAAATCATATTCCGGCGTATTCTTTTTTATATAATCGTTAATCACATGGTCAATTTCCGCTTGGGTTTTATAAGTTAAAAACACTGGGCTAGTGTTTGCATTACAATAATCAATATGATTAACTCTATCGTCCTCTTTTTCAGGGCGCGTAAATTCATGCTTTTTAATTTTATTTTCGCTAGCCTCATCTACGCTAGTGCAGCATACAATTCCTAGCTGTGAAGTGTTCGCATCTGCTAGTTTGTAAATATATAAGTGCTCTGTTTCATCTTGAATTAACACTTGCTCTTTTAGCATCTTTTTTAAATTATCGCAAGCTTGCTGATACACTTGTGGCGAATGAACATCTACACCTTCTGGCATACTTACTTCGCTTCTATCTACATGCAAATATGAATACGGATTTCCTTCTACCATCTTACGCGCTTCTTTTTCATTCATGACATCATATGGATGAGACGCAACTTTGCTTGCTAAATCTGTATTTGGTCGAATTGCTTTAAACGGTTTTACTATAGACATACTTTTACCTCACTTCGTTCGCTTTTTTCAATAAAATAGCTGTACTGTCACATTGTGACGTGACTATACAGCTTTTAAATTAAATTAGTCTTACTTTAATCATACCCACAATATCTTCTAATAACGGTAACAACTCATCTTCCTTACCGTCAATAGAGTCTAAATCTACTATGGTGTATGCTATATCACCACGAGACTTGTTCACCATATTATCTATGTTCAAGTTCTCATCTGCAAATACGGTTGTGATTGCTCTTACCATATTAGGGATGTTTTTGTGGATTAGTGTAATTCTTATTTTCCCTGTGTATGGCGAATCACAGTTAGGGAAATTTACTGAGTTTCTAATTACTCCATATTTAAGAAAGTCTTGCAGCTGCATTACTGCCATTTCTGCACAGTTTTCTTCACTTTCTGGCGTTGATGCTCCCAGGTGTGGTATTGCTATTACGTTGTCTAATCCTATCACATCTTCATTAGGAAAATCCGTTACGTATTTTGCAATTGTACCGTCGCTTAGTGCATCCTTTAATGCTTGTGTTTCCACTAGCTCTGCTCTTGAGAAGTTCATTAGGCGACATCCTGGCTTTAGCTTTACCATCATTTCTTTATTAAACATATTTTTTGTATCAGGCGTAAAAGGAACATGAATACTAATGTAATCGCAAGTTGTAATTATGTCATCTAGATTAGTTGCAAGCTTTACACCCGTTGAAATGTTCCATGCTGATTGAACTGAAAGATATGGGTCATAGCCTAAAACTTCCATCCCAAGCGACACAGCAGCATTTGCGATTAAAACACCAATGGCTCCAAGGCCAATTACACCTAGTCTTTTACCTATTAATTCCGGTCCTACAAATTGTTTTTTTCCTGTTTCCACTAACTCTTCTATATCGTCTTTACCTTTTAACGTTTTTGTCCATTCTATGCTTTCCACTATTTTTCTAGAGCCTAGTAACATGCTAGCGATTGCAAGTTCTTTAACTGCATTTGCATTTGCTCCTGGTGTGTTAAATACCACTATTCCATTTGCAGTACATTTATCCACAGGAATGTTATTCGTGCCAGCACCAGCTCTTGCTACAGCTAGCAACTCTGGGTTTAGCGTGTGGTTGTGCATGTTAGTGCTTCTAATTAAAATAGCGTCAGCTTCTTGCATATCAGAAGCTAAAACAAAATCATTAGTAAATTTATCAGTTCCTTTTTTTGAAATCTCGTTAAGAGTTAAAATATTCATAAAGACCTCCTAAAAAAATGGTGTATAAGAACGAAAAGAGCTATTGCAAACAGAGCTTAAATAAAACCCAGTTTTAGGGAAATCTGCCAAAGTGCAAACTCCTCCGATAAGTGCTGAGCTATGATTAAGTGGACTTAAAGATATAGTATACATAACAATTACCTCCTGCATATTATTGTGTTCGTTGTTACTTATGAGTAATTTCAAATTTACCCATTAGCTCTACAAGTGCTTTAACACCTTCTATCGGCATCGCATTATATATTGATGCCCTCATACCGCCCACGCTTCTATGCCCTTTTAAGTTTGCAAATCCACTCGCTGATGCTTGCTTTAAAAACTCGGCATTTAGTTCATCGGTTGGTAATACAAAAGGTATGTTCATTAATGAACGGTCTTTCTTTACAACGGTACCTTTAAATAATTGGCTATTATCTAGGAAATCATACAATACCGCTGCTTTTTCTTCATTTAATTTTTGCATCTCACCTACTCCACCTAGTTGTTTTACCCAGTCAAATACTAAGCCTGCAAAGTATATTGCATATGTTGGTGGTGTGTTATATAGCGAACGCTCTTTTTCATGCGTGCTATATTGCAACATAGTCGGTGTGATGTCCATATGATTACCTATTAAGCTTTTATGGACGATGACTATTGTTACTCCGGCTTGGCCTAGGTTCTTCTGCGCGCCTGCAAATACTAAACCGAATTTTTTTATATCATATGCTTCGCCTAGTATGTTAGAACTCATGTCGCCAACTAACGGTACGCCTGGTATATTAGGCAAATTCTCATTTGGGATGTGTGTACCATAAATAGTGTTGTTAAGCGTAAGATAAGTGTAATCCACCTCTGTATTAAATATATCTTCATTTAAGTCAGGAATATAATTAAACATTGCATCTTCTGAAGAAGCTACAACATTAGCTACGCCATAACGAGAAGCTTCGCTAATTGCCTTTTTACTCCATTGTCCAGTGTTTACGAAGTCAGCAGCGTGATAGCTTCTCATAAGGTTAAGTGGAGCCATAGCAAATTGTAAACTAGCTCCACCTTGCAAAAATAACACAGCATATTCGCTAGGAATGTCCATAAGCTCGCGAAGAGTATCTTCAGCACCAAAAATTATCTCTTCAAAATCTTTAGAGCGGTGGCTCATTTCCATTACTGACATGCCGCAGTCTTTATAGCAAACTAGTTCCTTTTGCGCCTTTTGTAACACTTCTAACGGAAGCATGCTAGGCCCAGCTGAAAAGTTATAAATTCTATCCATTAAAAAACCTCCTAGAAAAATAATAGACACTGTTAACTTAAGCCCCCTCTAGATGGGGAGCTTTATATTAAATTTACAGCTCCAAATAATAATGACACATACCAATGAAGATATTATACCATAATACATTTTTAATGCAAATTCTATGAATACACACTTTTTTATTAAAATAAGTACTTTTGCAACAAAACTTTGCGGACTTACTTCTAATAAATATCCCTAAGTCTATCCATACCCAGTTACTATGTACATCTTTTGGCTAATATATACAAATTTAGTTAAAAAATATACAAAAATTAGTTATTTATGGATTGCGTATTCATTATACAACATTTATTTACATCAATTGTACAAATATAAAGAAAATGGTCGTAGCTACGTACTAGCTTTAGTTACGGGCGCTACAATCATTAAATGGTGTGTGATGTATTTAACACTTAAAATTTAGCACATAAATGTCCATTTTTACATAAATTATATTATAAGGATAATAAGGGGGGATAGACATGCTAGCAGCGTTAATTACAATGTTTTGCATAGCATTCTTTGTTTGTAACGTACTTTTTTTATCGTACCTAGACCGCATTATGGTACTTAACAAAAGCCGAAAAATTATAGTAGCAATATCTTTAATAAACACCTTACTTGGTGCAGGGATGGAATTTGCCACCGATGAGCCATTTATAACTACTTATCTTATAGTTACTTTAATCTACTTAATAGAAATTATAATATTTTTTGATGAAACGATTTTAGTAAAAATCGCATTTGGGCTTATGATTCCAATCCACCTAATAGCCGTCACATTAATAGTAGCAACGCTACTCGCACTTTCATTACAGGGGGATTTATCAGTTATAGTTCACGACCCATATTTACTTTTTTCTGTAATGATACTAACGAGTATTTTTCTATCTCTATTTATTCAAGTCATGTCGCAAATGATGAGCCTTAGGTATTGCTTAATATTAAAAGGAGATAATAAGATGCTTAAGTTATTTGTATTTATTGAGATTGTTATTATAAGCGATTTGCTAATAAACTCACTGATATACGATATACCAAATATGTTTAATCTGTTTATGGGAGTCTCTCTTATACTATCTTGCATTACAAAGTTGATTTTGTTTTATGCAGGAATTTTTATGGTGATAGGAGTTGATGTTGTTGCAGAACATAAAGTTAAAACTTCAAGTAAATTAGTAAACAGTATGTATCAGAAAATGTGTTTAGATAATTCGGAATGTGTTATGGAAGTGGATTGTATAACAGGCCGGCTACTTAATCATACAATTTCTGGTGAGGTTCAACCGAAGTTAATAGGTACGTACTATGAAAAGTTTATTAAAGATATGATGATAGCGGACATTCATGCTGACGATATAAAAATAGTGGGAGATAAATCTGAATTAAGCTATATGAGAAGTGATTTAGATAATGGTCAAAAGCAGTATGAATACGAGTATAGAAAGCTGGATTTAAACGGCGAATATTATTATTGTAGAGCTACCGTTAATGTAGCAAAAGGTGATGATAATATTAGCGCTATTGTAAAAGTTAGAAATGTGCAGGCGGAGAAGGATTTGTTAGTTAAATCTGAAATCGACCAACTTTCGGGACTGTATAATAAGAAAACTACAGAAATGATGATTACTAGATCGCTCCAGACTACTGATAATGGCGTATTGTTTATGATTGATATAGACAATTTTAAATCTATAAATGATAAGTTTGGGCATGATAAGGGAGATGAAGTTATAGTAGATGTGGCAAGTAAGATTAAGAAGGTATTTAGAGATAATGATATAGTAGGCCGAGTCGGCGGCGATGAGTTTATGGTTTTTATTACAGGCAATGCAAATGTTATACAAAAGGCAGAACAGTTATGCAGCAGCATAAAATGTACGTATCATGTGGAAGATGTGGAAGTGACTATATCCGCAAGTATAGGCATAGCATATTCCGAAGCAGGAATAACGTTTAATAGACTATATAAACTTGCAGATACAGCACTATATGGTTCCAAACGAAAAGGTAAAGACACTTACACTATGTGCGACTCATACTCTTGCACATAATTAGTTCTTTGACAACTACTTTTTGTAAACGATTTTAGCAAGCTCCTCAGCTGGTTTTTTAATAACACTAAAGTCAGCTGGGAGATTAGCAAGCTCTAGCAAGTTAGCGTAGTGCTTGTCAAAGTTAAAATATTCATTTACAACATCAATTACAGCAGTTTTAAACTGAGCTGCACTAACTCCAGGCATTTGCTTTTTAAATGTGTGCAACGTAACATGCGCTAAATATTCATGCCTAATCTCAAAGAAGTCTAAATTAAGTTTAAGTTTATTAGCAAGCGCTGGATTTAAAATTTTCTCCAAGTAAAACCACTGCTGTAACATCGGTGTTTTTATAGCTTGCTCTAAATTTTCTTGTACATATTTAAGATATTTATTAGCCATATCACCAAACTCAATTATATGGTTTGTGTCGCCACCATCATTGTATTCGATTTTAAAACCATACTCCTCAATTTCGTCTACAGTGATGGACTTCGGATGTTGCTCCAAAAAAGGTTCCTCATATAGCATTAAATCGATTTCAAGAGAATCACTAAGTTTAATCTTGCTGTAATAAATGTGGTCCGGATTAGTGATTGCAGGATAAAGCTCTGGTAAAACGCGCCCAATATCGATGATTACACCGGAGTTAATAGGCTTATTGTTAGCAGGTTTGTTGTTACTTTTATCTTCTGGCAAGTTAGTTGGTTTTACATTGTTTAATCTCATAATATCCACCTTTCAATGATAAATTTGTCCTCTATATTATATTACTATATTGGCAAGAAAATTACAAACTTACTCCACACCTTGACATTTTACTTAAAAGTTATTACTATTTTAAGTAGATGGCTTGTTGGGTAATATTACGTCACTAAATCCTTTTTTTTGCTCTGGAAGTCAACGAGTTATTCAACAACGCCGTCTATTTATATCTATTTATATCTATGAACGAAAGGAAATATAAAATGAACATAATATCAATAAGAGACATTTACCAAAATGTGGCGGCTTACATCAATCAAGAAGTGGAAATCGCAGGTTGGATAAGAAGTGTTAGAGATTCTAAAACTTTTGGATTTATTGACCTTAACGATGGCACATATCTAAATGGAATTCAAGTGGTGTTTGACGATGCTATAGAAAATTTTAAAGAAATTTCTAAACTTGGTGTTGGCGCATCTATTATAGCAAAAGGGGTTTTAATACCAACGCCAGACCAAAAGCAATCGTTTGAGCTTAAGGCTTCTGTTGTTAGTATTGAAGGAGAAAGTGTGCCAGACTATCCACTGCAAAAGAAGAGACATACATTTGAATACCTAAGAGAAATTGCATATTTAAGACCTAGAACTAACACATTTGCGGCTGTTTTTAGAGTACGCTCATTAGCATCATATGCTATTCATAGCTTCTTCCAAGATAGAAGTTTTGTCAATGTCCATACTCCAGTGATTACAACTAGCGACTGTGAAGGAGCAGGAGAATTATTTAGAGTAACGACGCTAGACCCAGCAGTTGCGGAAAAGAGCGGAGAAGACTTCTTTGGTAAAATGGCATATTTAACAGTAAGTGGGCAGTTATCAGCAGAAGTATTTGCATTAGCGTTTAGAGATGTATATACTTTTGGGCCAACATTTAGAGCTGAAAATTCTAATACGCCAAGACATGCAGCGGAGTTTTGGATGATAGAGCCAGAGATAGCATTTGCTGACCTTGAGGATTGTATGAAACTTGCAGAAGATATGCTTAAGTATGTAATATGGGCTATATTAGAAAATGCTAGTTCGGAAGTTGAGTTTTTTGATGAGTTTGTAGAAAAAGGAATTAAAAAGCGTCTTAGAGATGCTCTTAGTTCTGAGTTTGCAAAAGTGACTTATACTGCTGCAATTGAGATTTTGCAAAACTGCGGTAAAGACTTTGAGTATCCTGTTAGCTGGGGATGTGATTTACAGACGGAACATGAGCGTTATCTTAGCGAAGTACATTTCCAAAAGCCAGTGTTTATCATTAACTACCCTAAAGAGATTAAGGCATTTTATATGCGCTTAAATGATGATGATAAAACTGTGGCGGCAATGGATTTAATTGTGCCAGGAATTGGAGAGCTAATTGGCGGAAGTCAACGTGAAGAAAGATTAGATATTCTTAGCCAAAGGATAGATGAAGCAGGACTTAACCAAGAGGATTATTGGTGGTATTTAAATTTACGTAAGTTTGGTGGCACGCGTCATTCTGGTTATGGACTTGGATTTGAAAGATTGATTATGTATTTAACAGGAATGACTAACATTAGAGACGTTATACCATTCCCAAGAACTCCAGGTAATGCTGAATTTTAGGGTTAACAAAAAAAAGAAGGCCGTTTTATAGCCTTCTTTTTTTTATGCTACAACATAACACGTAGCCGATTTATAGCCTTATTTTTTTAATCTACAATTTCACTCTACAACCCGTAGCTGATTTATACGTTCCACGAAATCTTCATAACCAACCATATACTGTTCATAAACAGGTTTTACAGTTTCAGCAAAAGCATCCCTATCTTCAAGCTCTATAATATCAACGCCTAATCTAACTAACTCAGCAATAGCGACTGCTTCAAGCTCCGAATAAAGCTCTCGCTGATAAGGCACCGAATCTAAAGCAGCTTGCCTAATTAAAAGTTGGTCTTCTTCACTAAGCTGATCAAAAACCACTTTACTACACATTAAAAGGTCAGGCAGAGTAGTGTGACCAGATAAGCTAATGTAAGGAGCAACATCATAATGCGCCGACTGCACATAGCTAGAGAAGTTATTGCCAGCAGCATCCACAAGGCCAATTCTAATGGAATTGTGAACATCACCAAACGCAAGTGGAACTGCAACGGCACCAAGCGCGGTTACAGTATCTACCATTAACTGATTATACGGTATTCTCATTTTCATACCTTTTAAATCATCAATAGACTCTATAGGAACATTAGCGTAAAAGTGTCTGTAACCAGCCTCATAAATTGCAAGACCTATAAAACCGTTATCTTCTAACATTTCAAGCATCTCTACACCTATTTCAGAATCTATCACTCTATGCAGATGCTGCTCATCATCATATAAAAAGCCCATTTGAAGCAAATTAAGCGATGGCTCATATTCAGACATATTTGCAATGTTAACTCTAGCCATATCTATACCGCCAAACTCTAGTTGGTCAACATATGCAGTTTCATCTCCTCCTAAAACGCCATTAGCATAAATATCTATTTGAATGCGACCTTCTGAACGCTCATTAACTAGCCTAGCAAACTCAACTGCACCAGCAGCGGCTGGATAATCGCTAGTCATAGTATCCGCAAGTCGCATATGAATTACTTCTACCGGTTCTTCTTCAATAACCTCTTCATAACCACAGCCAACAAATAATAAGCAACTAGCTAACAACCAAAATTTTTTCATACATTATCACCTCCTTGATTACTATCTTCCTTATTATTATCTTCCTTATTATTATCACCTAAACCTTCAACCAAATGGCAAATTTCAAAATTGCTAAATCCGTCAATATTATCAAACCCTATTGTAGTCAAAGTACAATTAGGCTCATGCTTACTATTTAAAAACTGCTCTTGCGCAAGTCTACTAAGCTGACGCTCAACTTGTTGTCTATCGCGCTTTAAATCATGTTTCATTGCGTTAAATGTTACAGTTAAATGGCCTAGCTCATCCTCATTTTCAATCGGCAAATCCTCAAAGTCATAATCTCCAGCGCCAATCTTCTTCGCAGCTTCAACTAACATACGAATAGGCTTTGTAATCCATTCTGCAAAAGTAAAAGTTAAAATCAGATAAGCTATAGCAGAAACGGTAACAAACGTATTGATATAAGTTATTGTCTTAGTAGACTGTTGTTCCACTACGTTAATCTCCTCAGTTAATGTAACCATTAGAAAATTGATATACTCATTAAAATAGCCAGTAATATATTCAAAGATTTTATTAGCTGTAGCGTAATTATCAATATAGTTAATATACCCCGTATCTTGCATCATAACATCGTATAACTGAAACAAAGAATTAACCGAGTTGTTAATGGCGTTAATTAAATGGATTTCATTTGACTGATGAGTAACTAGCTCGAGTTGCTCCATATTGTTAATAGTAACTAAACTCTTCTGCTTATAAGCTAACAACGCTTCTTCATCACCTGTATTTAAATAATTCTTCATCTTTGCATCCGTCTCGGATAGTAAACTAAAAACCTCCCAAACACTTTTGTAAACCTGCTGAGCCTGTTGGTTAATCTGCACCACATTTTGCATATGTACGCTATAATACCAACTGGAAATAACGCTAACTAAAACGAATATCGAAAATGCTAATATTAGTTTAACTTTAATTGAACAATTTAATAAGAACCTCATAAAATCCTCCTCTCATAAACATGAATTTGGCTTATGTTGCGAGCCAGCGACATTGTTGAATTTGCATTAAACAAAGCCCTCTATTTATATTTTATATCATCTTTTATATTTTGGCAATCATATTGTATTTGGTGGAATTATATGCTATTATAAATAAAAAAGGAGGGGATTTTTTTTATGACTTTTAAACAGCTGGAGTACCTAGAATATATAAGTAGCCACTATAATAGTTACGAGCTAGCCACAGCGACACAAATAATGTACACGTTAGAACAGACCGAAAAAGCTGTAGGGAAATTATATTTAGATTTTAATGAACTAGACGTTATTGAGTTAATAAACAATGAGTTTATGAATTACGAAACATCAAATACGGTAGGTATACGCTCTCATGCACGTCATATTAACTATTACTTAACGGATTTATTACATTTTTCGGGGCTTAGCGTACAAGTAAGACAAGTTATCAATCATACAGCAAAGCACTGTGAGCAGAAGTTAAAAGATATAATTATGTCGCAAGTTATAGATAGAGATATAATGGATGAGTTTATTGACAAGCATGCAGAGCAGTTTGATGTAGCGCAAATCCAAACGATTAGCAGAAACAATATACATTTTTATACCGATGAGTTTATGTATCATATAGCGCAATGGGAGTTGTTTGCTAATGCAAAGTTACAAGACCAACCGTTGCAGCATATAACGCATTTTTTAAAATACTTAGCATGGAATATGTACGCAACAACACAATCACCAACTATACTAACGAGCCACTTCGACTTTTTAAAAGCGATTGACTGCACAAGAGCGTATATTGGGTTTTTGAAGAATAAGGGGCTGACGATACAAAAAGGGGCAAAGTACTTATATGATTTAGAGTATCCCGAAAAGTGGAGATTGTATCGCGAGTTAGTTAAGGGCGAACCTGTTACTACGCATGATATTTATGGTCAAACGATTAAGATTAATTATCACCAAGAATATTTTAACCACTTACTTGATACCGGCCAAGATGAGTTATATGAATGTTCTAAAAGAATCGTCATGGCGCTGGTGCCAAAGCATCAGGTGTGTAACCGTCATTCGTATTACTTTACTCAGCAGATGTTAAAAAACTGTATTCCGCAATATAGGCCGCAGTATTACCCTTCTAAGCAACGGTTTAGAATGATTACGTATTCCACTACTGATATTTTAACTTTATACCATCACTATGGCATAGTTAATGGCTATTTTCCATATTTGTCAATTGATACGTTAGTTACACCATCACAAACGGATTAGGCAAAAAAAAGAGGACCGCATAAAGCGGTCCTTTTCTAATTCATTTATAATCATAGTATAACCATAAATAACTTTCTTATACACATAATACGAAAAATTTTTAAAAAAATTTTTGCACGCAATTTAGATGTATAATTTTATTCGCGCATAGCGCTTAAAGCAGATAGTTTCATAGCTCTCTTTGCAGGGAAATAGCCTGAAATTAAACCGATAAAAGTGGAAAATAAAAACGAAGCACTAGCAAGCCATATTGGGATTACAGAAATTTTACCACTAGCAGTACCCATCATACCAGCCATTATAGGACCGCCGATGATATTAAGCCCCCATGAAATTAAATACGAGATTACTACACCAGCAAATCCGCCTAACGCGCCAATCATTAATGCTTCAATTAAAAACATCTTCTGAATATCCGTAATTCGCGCTCCTATAACTTTCATTATTCCAATTTCGCGAGTACGCTCATAAGTTGCCATCATCATTGTATTAGTAATACCAATAGCAGCTACAAATAACGCAATGGCACCAATTCCACCTAAAAACATTTGGATTACTCTAGACATAGTTTGCATTTCATTTAAATAATCCATTGAGCTATACGCACTAAGGCCCATATCAATAATTGTTTGCTGAATGCTAGTTACATCATTTTCATCCGCTACTTTTACATATACTCGATTATAAGTCCCTTCGTTAGTTGCATAATACTCATCATACTGCTCATCACCATAAAGATTGCGCAAATACTGATTTTGCGTATCGTATAGCTGCTTCCATAAGTCGACTGGGATAAAAGCACTATACATTGTGTTATAATCAGTAGTCGGAGTAATTCCTGCTAGCGACACTTCATATCCATCTGAAAAATTAAAATGAGTTCCATCAACATAGTTTTCGTCCATTAAATTTTTCGTTTCCCAATCATAACTTCCGATTAGTATTTCCATCTTCTCTCCAATGTCAATATCAAGATCAGTTGCATTCTCCCAGTCATAATCTTTACCAACGCGAACAAATTCCCTTAATATACCGCCCCCTAACACTATTGAATTTTTTTCTCCGTCTTTTAAACTACTCCCTTCGGCCATGTTAGTATAACCAAGTAGCTCCATCTCTTGTTGCGACATACCCACAAGCTGTGTAGTCCAGAAAGTGCGATATTTACCAGATTGTAAATAAACGTAAATTTCTCTACGCGGAATAACTGCGTTAACACCTGGTATCGCTTCCAATTGCTCTATAATTTCATCATTTAAAACACTTGTGGTATCATTAAATTTCTTCCCAACTTCAATCATAGTCAGCTGCCCCATACTCTCAATCTGTGTTCTAAAGTTTTGCTCCATAGCAATACCAACCGACAGCATAAGAATAATCGAAATGGAACCTATAACAACACCAAAAACAGTTAAAAACGTTCTAAGCTTACGTCGCCACAAACTGCGTAAACTCATAACTATTAAATCTTTAATCTTCATCGTCAAAATCCAATTCGGCTTCTGCCTTTTTAGCTTTACGCTTTTTATTTATAACTAGCCCGGCAAGGACTGCTACTGCTGCTGCGCCTGCTACTACAGGATAATTACTTGCTTCTTCTTGTGGCATTTCAACTACAACGTCTTCAAAGTCCCAGTCATATATATCAAATTCAGGCATATAGGTTTCTAAAACTTCCATTTCAAACTCATGAATTAACGTATTTACTTTACCTGTCACATCTTCATACTCAATGTTAATAGCTCCCTCCAAAAATCCAGATTCATGCGGAATGATAGTAGGTTGGTAGTTTTTAATCTCACCTTTTCCTATCGTACCAAAAATCTGCTTATTATCAATTACCTGAACCTCCCATCACTAAAGTGACGGGGTTCTTGGGTAAAGACAACCAATGTTATCTAATTTACCAAGCTATCCCCGTAGTTCCTACGGTTCTTGTA
>MDSQ01000003.1_pt1 | contig 89231 bp, 71 predicted proteins | sample 1008251 | NCBI WGS metagenome assembly MDSQ01 (sample SAMN05526597, study PRJNA338239) | gut metagenome | isolation source: Hindgut content | host: Naso unicornis | place: Saudi Arabia: Red Sea | collected 2016-05
GATGTGCAATTGTTATTGTTGATGGGTCATCGCTTCCATCGGAATTTTTTCTTACCAATTTATTTACCACTGTACCTTCAATTCCTGCTGCTGTTGCAGTACATAATGCTCCTGTTAATGCATAACTTTTATGTGTTAATTGCATTGACATCATTCTCCCTAATATGTCCATGTCTTCAGATTTTATCAGCTCGCCTTTTGAACTTGTGTAATCTGTAGGTTCAGCAACAATTGTCATTTTTGGCACACCTGGTGTTTCTTCAGCTGATTTTGTATAGTCTTCACAAAAACCTAGTTTCACTGCTGCAACGCCTCTTATTGCTTCTAGCTTTTCTAGTAATTCTGGATCAGAATCTATATCGTTTGGTAGTTCTATACCGGTTAATCCTACATCGCTAGCTTTTACAAATACTAGTGGGTTTGATGAATCTACTAACGAGACTTCTATTTGGCCATACTTTGGTACATCTAGTGTATCCACAACATTACCTGTTGGCAAAAGTTTACCTGTCATTGAACCTGCAGGGTCTTGAAAAGCTAATTTTACTACACTTGAGGTACCTGGCACTCCTGCTATTGCAAAGTCACCATTGTAGTTTACTTGACCATTTTCAGTTTTTACATGTGAGTAGATAATTTTTTTGGTATTTGTATTATAAATTCTTACTACTGTTTCATCACCATCAGCTACTGTAACAAGCCCTTGTTCTATCGCATATGGCCCAACCGCAGAAGAGATATTTCCACAGTTGCCTTTATATGACACCATTGCTTTATCGATTGATACTTGCGCAAATGTATAATTGATATCCCAATCCGAATTATCAGATGTAGAGATTATTGCAACTTTACTTGTTGTGGATGTAGCGCCACCCAATCCATCAATTTGTAATTTATCTGGGCTGCCCATTATTGATAGTAATATTGCATCCCATTGAGTTGTATCCGATGGTAAGTCTTTCTCTAAAATAAATACACCTTTGCTTGTGCCACCTCTAAATATTGTACAGTTTAATTTGTTCATAGTATTTCCTCCCTTATTAATTTTTGATCTTGTTAACTTAATAAATGAATTCTTTTCGCTCAACCTTTTATAGTAATAATTACTGAGACCGTCGATTTTTTTCCGGGGTACGGGGACTGTGTCCCCACCATTGGCATTGCCCGTGGTCCCCATAGATTCCATATTTAATTAACAACTCCTAGTTTTTATAAAAATTGATTAATGAACCTTTTAATAACACTTCTTTTTCTTCTGGCTCTATATCATTTAAATTTAATTGAATTTGTTGTGTTGTACCATTTTCCTTTATTAATGTTGCTGGTATTTGTTTTACGCCATTAGCTAATTTGTCTTTTATCTGTTCTAAGTAAATATAATCATTACGTTCTAGTTTATCCATAACACTTGGCTCTGCTGTAAATGGCAGTATACCCCAGTTTACTAGGTTTGAACGATAACGTTTTGTTGCATATTCCACACTGATGTTTGCTAGGCCTCCTAATACTTTTTGACAAGATGCAGCTTGCTCACGTGCCGAACCGTCTCCTGGTTTAACAGCATATACTAAGCTTCCAAAGCCGGTGGTTTTTAAAAACTCTTCTAAATTAGTAGTATCTTTTTGTACATGTGCTACTAGCTCTTCTAGGTCTTTTGATATATTTGTTTCTTCGCCTTTATCGATTAATCTTCTTTCTTCTTCAAGTGCAAGTATTTCCTTTGCACTACCTACATACTGTGGGTCACGTCTTGAAAGAGTATAATCAGACATTCTCTTTGGATTTGAGCGGTATGTTGCTGCGTCGCCTGATGGAATTAATTCATCGGTTGTTGTTACATCATCTTTTATTACAGCTGATACTTTTAATAGTATATTATCTTTAAGTTCTATCATTTCAGGCCATTCTGTGATGTTAGGACCGAATTTTAACTCGCTTTTATTATCAGGTTTTTCAAAACCATTATATACACGTTTGTATGGTATTTCATCAAATGTATATTGTACTTTTGGTTCCGTAAAATCAATTTCTGTAGCGGCTGTTAATACTCCGCCGTTTAATGCTGTTGCAGCAATACTTCTGGCATCCATTAATGCTACTGATGTTAATTGTCCTTCGCCTGGTTTTGACCCTTCGCGATTTGGAAAATTACGTGTAGTATGTCTAATTGATAATGAGCCATGTGCTGGTACATCTCCAGCTCCAAAACAAGGACCACAGAATGCAGGTTTTATTATTGCGCCATTTTGTGTTAAATCTTTTGCACTATTATCATCTAACATTTTAGAATAGATAGGTGTGCTAGCAGGATATATATTTAAGGTAAAGTAATCATTTGTAAGTATATGGTCTTTTAAAATTTCACGTGTTGCTTGGATATTCTCATACATTCCACCAGCACAACCTGCTATCTCAGCTTGGTCTACATGTAATTTGCCATCTTTAATTTTACTGCGTAAATCCAGTTTTAACTTTGGATTACTTATTTGTTTTTGAGCTTCTTGTTCCACTTTTGCTAAAATTTCTTCTAAATTTGCGTTTAGTTCATTAATGGTGTAAGCATTTTTAGGATGAAAAGGTAATGCTATCATACATTCAATTTTACTTAAATCAATTCTGATAAGCCCGTCATAAAGTGCTATAGCCCCAGGTTTTAACTCTTTATATTCTTCTTTACGATTGTGGATTTCATAATATTCTTTAACTTTATCGTCTGTAGTCCAAATAGATGATAGGCAAGTAGTTTCAGTTGTCATAACATCAATACCATTTCTAAAATCAATAGATAAATCGTCAACTCCAGGTCCAACAAATTCCATAACTTTATTTTTTACAAAGCCGTTATCGAATACTTCGCGAATTAATGCTAATGCTACATCTTGAGGGCCCACACCATTTCTTAATTTGCCTTCTAAGTAAACAGCGATTACCTCAGGGTTTTTCATATCATAAGTATTATTAAGCAGCTGTTTTACAAGCTCTCCGCCACCTTCGCCAATACCCATGCAACCTAATGCTCCGTATCTAGTATGACTGTCCGTACCTAAAATCATTTTACCGCAGCCTGCCATAACTTCTCTCATATATTGATGAATAACAGCTTGATTTGCAGGTACGAAAATACCACCATATTTTTTTGCTGATGTGAGACCAAATAAATGGTCATCATCATTTAGTGTACCACCAACTGCACACAAACTATTGTGGCAGTTAGTTAAAACATAAGGGATAGGAAATTTTTCAAGACCGCTTGCTTTAGCAGTTTGCACTACCCCAACATATGTTAAGTCATGAGAGGTTAAGGAATCGAATTTTAATTTTAAGTTAGTTGTGTCACCTTCATTATGTGCTGCAAAAATACGTGCTGTCATAGTATTAGAAATTGCTACTTCTTCAGAAACGCTACTATTTAAAATTGTACTATGTAGCGCGATTTCCTCATTATCATAGAGCCATACTTTTTCGTTGTTTAAAGTTATCATAATTTAAGTCCCCCTTAATTAACCAATAAAACTATATAAACCAATCCAAGCTAAAAATACATTAAGTACCGAAACTCCGATACCTGCCATAAATAGCTGCCCAAATATTTTGTTTTGTTCTGCATCTGAAATTTTATTACCAGAAGTAGAAGCAACAGCAGCAAGAATTAATCCGCCTCCAGTAGAAGCTGGTGAGAATGCTGCAGAAAAAGAACCAGTCATAACACAGCTTAATAATTCAACGAATTCAACGTTTCCGCCAAACTCTGTAACAATACCACCTAGAGTAGGTATCATAGTTGGCATAACTACCCCAGTTGTAGAGCTTACAAAAGAAAGTAAACTACTTGCACCAGCAATGATTGCACCAGAAGTGCTTTCTGTCATAATTGAAAGTAATGCAGTTGTTAATAATGTAATACCACCAAGTTGATTAACGATATTCATTAAAACTCCAACTCCACAGATTAGCATTAAAGTACCCCAAGGCACTTTAGCTAAAGCAGCTTTTTCATCACAAATACCAATAAAGCTTAAAAGTGCAGCCATAAAGAAAGAAGCTAAGCCAACATCAATATTAAATCCAAGAACCATTGCAACCATAATACCCATAGCAACGATTGTAATCCATTGTTCTTTGTTAAGCTTACCTAATGAAGCTCTATCTAAAGTTCCTTCACCTTTTTTTATAGATTTTCTAAATAGAATTGTAAATAAAATAAAACAAACAAAGCCCCATAAAATAAGGTTATAGAATACTGGCATAGAAAACGTTGCAGGGTCATAACCAGAAGCTGAACCTAAGTTAGCACCAACAATACCTGCTGGAGTAATAGGTGACATCGCAAAACCGTTTGTACCTGCTTTTACAACTAAAGCATAGAAAATTGGATTTTGTCCAGTTGAAACAGCAATAGTAATTGCAACAACTGTCATAAGTGCCCCCATTGAAATATTACCAGGACCAATAGCTGTTAAAAATCCTCCAAGTATCCATAAAATAAAAGGTACTAAATAAGTTTTATCACCTACTAAAGAAACAGTCTTTTTAGCTACCAATTCAAGTGTACCATTTACCTGAGCAACCCCGAATAAATAAGTAACCCCCACTAATTGAGTAAATAATTTTGCATCAAACCCCGCGTAAATAGATGAGTCGGATATCCCTGCAATTCTGCCTAATATGATTGAGGCACCAATTGCCAGTAGACCAATATTCATTTTTTTTAAAAACCCAACAGTGATAGTAACTACTAAAAATACTAGCGATATAATGTCTAAATATTGCGCCATAAACATTCTCCTTTCTTATGTGTTAAATTTTTTAGATATTATGTATAAATAAATTAGAATTAGATGGAATTAATAATATATTTTTACAACTACTATCTGAATTTAACTTAAAATTTATTAATAACTTGCTGTAAATATATAGTACCATTTTAATTTATTTAAGTAAAATACTTAATTGTTATATAACTTATAACTATAATCTATATTTTGGTAAAATTTAGTAGTACTTATTAGTTATACTAGGAGAAGTGCATAACTAATAATATAGTTAGTTTTATCTAAATTTATAAGTATAAATAAGATAAGACTAGTTAATTTATTATATATGTCCCCTTTATAAGCAAAAAAGAAAAATTATAGAGTAAAGTTGTATTAAAAAGAAAAAAATTGGTAAAAATTTAACATATATAAAAATAAAGGAGACCCTATCTGTAAAGGTTATGAGTTTAACACAAATCAATAGATGCAAGAAAAGTTTATTAGTAGAGAGGAGGTAGCAAGAATATGCCCATTTATTGAAGAGGGAGTATTCTTGCTAAATTTAGATGAAATTTAATAAATTGCTTATTTACCGAAATTTTGAAGATGGAAATATTTTAGAAAATATTGAAGATAAACCTTATGAGTGTATTAATAAGATTATAGAGTTAGCCAATAACTATGGATTTGAAGGCAATCTATGGCATACGTTTTTAACATTTTTACTAGTAACTAATCAAAATGGCTATAGTTTGGCCTGTGAACTAACAGGTGATGTAGACGGTAGTATTAACCAGCTTGTTTATAATGATTTTAAGTTAATCAAAAAGTGGTTTGAATATGACTTAGCTATGGGTAAAGCTTTAAAAGAGTATAAAGTAGTACAAAATTTTCCTAAGTTAATAAACTCTAATATGTGTAACACGCTAAATGCGCTGGCTGTTGACTTAGCTAAAGCTCCTACTGTAAATGAGTTTAAAAATATAATTACAAATTATTATAAACAGTATGGTGTTGGTCAGTTTGGTTTATATAAAGCGTTCCGTTTTAATGGTAAAAAAATAGTGCCTGTAACAAATACTGCTGATGTGAAGTTAGATGATTTAATAGGGTATGAAATACAAAAGGCACAGTTAATTAGAAATACAGAAGCATTTTTAGAAGGGCATGCGGCAAATAATTGTTTGCTATTTGGAGAAGCTGGTACAGGAAAGTCTACTTCTATTAAGGCGATTTTAAACCAGTATTGTAACCGCGGATTACGTATTATTGAAGTTTATAAACATCAATTTGTAAATATTCATGAAGTTTTAAACCAGATTAAAAATAGACAGTATAAATTTATTATATATATGGATGACTTATCATTTGAGGATTTTGAGACAGAATATAAGTATTTAAAATCAGTTATTGAAGGTGGTTTAGAATATTATAATGTTTTAATTTATGCCACTTCAAACCGTCGGAATTTAATTCGCGAAGAGTTTAATGATAGAACAGATGTTCATGTTACTGATACTTTGCAGGAAAAGGTATCACTAGTATCTAGGTTTGGGGAGCTTATTTATTTTGGTAAACCTAATTTAGGGGAGTTTAATGAGATGGTCAGAACTTTAGCGATTAAGAATAATTTAGATATTGCAGATGATGAACTCATTAAGTTGGCCAATGCTTGGGAGATTAGTCATAAGGGTAGAACGGGTAGAGCAGCTCAACAGTTTATAAATAATGTGATGACTTTTAAAAGATAGTAAAATAGAACTACAAAGCTGTATAACTGATACAGTGCTGTAGTTCTATTTTGGTTATTAAAAAATAGATATTTTATTTTTCAATATATATAGCGCCATCACCAACAATACCGCCAACAATATTATCATTTAACTTAATGCCCACGGCTTGTTTACCTAAACTCTCCCACCTATTAATAACTGTCTGTCGCCAATATGTCTCTAAAGCACCTGTATAAGGGTCATTTACATATATATAGTTATCATCATAGCCTACAACAATTAACGCATGTTCATGATATATCCATTGATATGTTCCATCATTTGGAGTTTCCCAAATAGGGCCATTTGCTGCTGCCACCATATTTATAGTTGCCCAAATCATTACTGGTTCACCACTGTCAATTGATTGTAATATTAATTCAAAAGTTTCACCGCCAAGGTTAATTGCACTATTTGGTAGATATTCATTAATCATATCTATTATAACTGGTGAATAAACTCCATATCCTTGTGTACTAAAGGGGTCACCGATAAACGCATTGTTAGGGTGCTCGCCATATCTAACATTATTTGAATAATAAGGTATGCTAGCTTTAGGCATGTCTGTTGCTACTTCTTCTTTAGTTATATCCACGCCATAATATTGTAATAACATGGTTAGTGCAGTCGCTTCACAGCCAGTTGGTAATTCGGGATATTGTCCAATTATATTTACTCCGTCTATCATTACTAACTCATTTGCATATGTGTATATTGGGATTAATAGTATCATTAGCATTATAAATATAGATTTACTCAATTTTCTCATATAACTCATCCTCATTTTTTTAATATATATATGCACTAGAATGACTTAAGAAAAGTTGTCCACGTTCAGTTTTTTAATTTTTTCTGCTTATCCCACATACTTGACGAAATTTTTTTACTATAGTATTATGACTTTATGTATAAAGAAAATGAAAAGGAGCAATTAAATGAAAAAAATAATTTTATTAATAACATTATTTTTAGTAGCATGCTCTTCTCAAGAAGAACCAGTTTCAAATTTTGAAGTAACTTTTTTAATAAAATGTGATACTTTGCTTGGTAACTTAGATAAAATTGATGAAATCAAACATTCTCTTATACCAGATAACGGTATTATATATGAAAATTATGCATTGGAAGCTTATGAAGGGGAGAGTGTTTTTGATATATTATTACGAGTAACGCGCGATAATAAAATTCATATGGAGTATGTGGATACACCAATATATAATTCTGCTTATATTGAAGGGATAAATAATTTATACGAATTTGATGCAGGTAATCTGAGTGGGTGGACATATAGAGTTAATGATGTGTTTCCGAATTATGGTTGTTCACAATATAAAGTTCAAGCTGGAGATATTGTAGAATGGATTTACGTTTATGATAAGATGTTATTTTAGTGATTATCACCCAATTGTATTATTTATATATTTTATAAGTGTAATTAGCTTTGCAATATTTTTAATGCATCCTGTTTGTTTACTAATATCAATTAGTGCAGCAATATCATATTTGGCTCTACTACGTATAAAAAAGTACATGTTAGCAATATTTTTAATAATTAGTATAATCAATCCTTTATTTAATCATGCAGGAGTAACGATTTTATTTTATTTGCCAACGGGTAATCCGTTTACATTAGAAAGTTTACTATATGGCATTGCTACAAGTTTTATGATAATAACTGTTATAGCGTGGTTTTGCTGCTATAATAAAGTAGTAACTTCAGATAAACTATTATATTTATTCGGGAAACTATTACCACAGCTATCATTAATTATCTCAATGGTATTAAGGCTTATTCCATTGTATAAGATAAGATTTAATAAAATTATGCATGCAAATCCCTCAGATAATGCTTTTAAAACAGCAGCATTAGTAGTGTCAATTATGGTAACTTGGAGTATGGAAACTGCTATTGATACTGCTGATAGTATGAAAGCTAGAGGATACGGTTTGCCAAATAGAACTACTTTTTCTAACTATAAATTAACTACACGCGACATTGTTGTATCAATAGGTTTAGTTGTTATGTCAGGTTATTTAATTTGTTCAAATAAACTTGCTGTTACTTATATTCCTATTTTTAATTATACACAAAGCTTACCTGATTTTATAATATATACAATACTTTGCTATACCCCAATAATTTTAAGCATAATGGAGGAATTAAAATGGAAGTATTTAATATCGAAAATTTAACATTTAAATATCCAACTAAAGAAAAGGCAGCTTTAACAGATATAACTCTCCAGATTGATAAAGGAGAGTTTATTTTATTGTGTGGCCAATCAGGCTGCGGAAAAACAACTCTCATTAAACATCTAAAACCTTCCTTAACTCCTCATGGGCAAACACAAGGAAATATTTTTTATAAATCTACTAATATAAAACAAGTTTCTACAAGAGAAGATGCATCTGAAATAGGATATGTATTACAAAATCCTGATAATCAAATAGTTACAGATAAAGTGTGGCATGAGCTAGCTTTTGGTTTAGAAAATTTAGGGATAGATAAGCAGCAAATAAGACTCAGGGTGGCAGAAATGGCTAACTTTTTTGGGATACAAAACTGGTTTTACAATGATACAGCTTCTCTATCTGGAGGACAAAAACAGCTATTAAACTTAGCAAGTATAATCGTTATGGGAGTGGAGGTTCTAATTTTAGATGAGCCTACATCACAGCTAGACCCTATTAGTGCTGTAGATTTTTTAGAAACGCTTAAAAAAATTAATGATGAATTAGGGATTACCATTATTTTAACTGAACATAGACTAGAAGAGGTGTTTAAATTAGTTGATAAGGTTATTGTAATGCAAGATAGCAAGATTTTATTTTATGATACGCCCCATAATGTATGCAAAAATTTGATAGAAACACAGCATCCAATGGCAAACGCTATGCCTACGCCAGCCAGAATTGCTGCTGCATTAACTCATGAGGAATTACCTTTTACTATAAAATCAGGACGAAATTTATTATATAAATTAATAGGGTCTACTAATATACTAGCAGACAATTTAATAGAAAAACCAATTGATACAAACTTTAATATTTTAACTTTAAAAGATGTTTTTTTTCGTTATACAAAAGATGGAAACGATATTTTAAAAGGGTTATCTATTAATGTAGCACAAGGGGAAATATATGCTATATTAGGAGGTAATGGAACAGGTAAAAGTACTTTATTAAATGTTATCGCTAAAAATTTACGTCCTTATAGAGGAAAGATTAAATCTAGCACAAAATCTATTGCACTACTTCCGCAAGACCCTCAAGTTATGTTTATTAAAGATACTGTCTCCGAAGAATTAGCTAATAATGAAATAAGTAAATTATTAAATATAAGCCACCTCTTAAATTTCCACCCTTTTGATTTAAGTGGAGGTGAACAGCAGAAAGTGGCATTAGCTAAAATATTATTATCAAATCCAGATATATTATTATTAGATGAACCAACTAAAGGATTAGATTGCTATTTTAAAGCAGAATTAGCACAAATTTTAGCTAGTTTAAATAAAACTATAATTTTAGTGAGTCATGATATAGAATTTTGTGCAAAATATGCTAGTAGATGTGGATTATATTTTGATGGACAAATTATTAGCGAAGGGCCACCTAGAGAATTTTTTTCTAATAACTATTTTTACACAACTAGTGCCAGCAGAATGTGTAGACATATAATAAGTAACGCCGTTACAGTAAAGGAGGTTATAGAAACATGCCAAAACCAATTAAAATAATACTATTACTAATGCCATTAACTACGCTATTGCTAGTGGATAGTAATAATTATTACTTTATAAGCTTATTGCTAATCATATATGCAATGCTTCCATTTTTTATAATCTATGAAAAACGAAAAGTACAATTGCGTGAACTAGTAATGATTGCTGTAATGATTGCAATAGCGGTAGCTGGACGCAGTGCATTTTTTATGTTACCACAAATTAAGCCTATGGTAGCAATAGTAATAATATCGGGAATTTGTTTAGGTGCACAATCAGGGTTTTTAATAGGAACTTTAAGTGCATTTATAAGTAACTTTATATTTGGGCAAGGTCCATGGACTATATGGCAAATGTTTGCAACAGGTAGTATAGGCTTTTTAGCTGGCATATTATATTATAATAATATTTTAATGAAGACTAAAACAAGCATTTGCATCTTTGGAGGGATTACCACATTTTTTATATATGGAGGGATTGTAAACTTAAATTCACTAATGACCAATAATATAGCTACAATTATTGCATATTATGTTTACTCAATTCCATTTGATTTATTACATGCCAGCAGTACTATAGTATTTTTATATCTGATAGCAATTCCAATGATAGAAAAAATAGAAAGAATAAAAACTAAATATGGATGATATTCAGTATATTAATTTTTTATATACAAAATGTTAAAAATTTGATATAATTAAAATTATTACCATGTAGTTTTTTAGAAGAAAGAAAGGTGAAATATGATAAAAATAGAGAATTTACACAAAGTATTTGACAATAAATATGAAGTGCTAAAAGGGCTTAATTTATCTATTAATGAAGGAGAGTTACTATGTTTGCTAGGGGCTAGTGGATGCGGTAAATCTACATTATTAAATATACTTGCAGGGCTTATGCAGCCTACAAGTGGCGATATTAAATTTGAGGGCTGCTCAGTATTAAATACTCCTCCAAAAGATAGAGATATAGCGCTAGTATTTCAAAACTATGCTCTTTACCCTCATATGACTGTGTTAGAAAATGTAATGTTTCCGCTAAGAGTAGGTAAAAATAGATTATCTAAAGAGCAAGCTAAGAAGCGGGCTTATGAATACATTGAAGTTACTAAGTTAGAAAAATTTATAAATAAACGGCCTCATAAATTATCAGGAGGCCAACAACAAAGTGTTGCTATAGCAGCAGCTTTAGTGCAAGAGCCAAAAATTTTATTATTAGATGAACCGCTTAATAATTTAGATGCAACACTCAGGTTAAAAATTAGAGAAGAAATACGTATTTTAGTAAAAAGCATGAATATAACTACAATATTTGTAACTCATGATCAAGAAGAGGCGTTATCATTGAGTGATAAAATTGCATTAGTGCAAGATGGCCACGTTGTGCAACTAGATAGTCCACAAGAAATCTATTTAGAACCTGCTAATCTATTTGTGGCTAAGTTTATGGGAAATCCTAGTATGAATTTATTTATTATGAGAAAACAAGGAAATAGATTAATTTCTAACGACTTTAAAATTGACCTTAAACTCCTTACACCTTCTAAGTTTAAAGACGAATTATTTGAAGAAGATTTCTTTGTAGGAATTCGTCCAGAATATTTCTTGATTGCACCGAATGCTCCCGTTTTCACAACTAATATTATACAAAAGGAATTAGTGGGAAAAGACTGTATTTTACATTTCAAACTTAACAAAAAAGTGGCAAAGATTATAGTAAGTACTAATAGCAGAGTGGTAGAAGGTAATAAAATTTCAGTAGGGATTGATTATAATAATATTCATATCTTCACTATTGATGGTAGACGAGTGTATTAATATGAGAAAATCATTAAAAGCTTGGTTTTTGTTATCACCTGCACTAATCATTATTATATTATTTAATCTTTTGCCACTTGCAAGAACAGTATTTTTATCTTTTCAAAGTAGCTCACTTAATAATTCTCACTTTATTGGACTAGAAAACTATATCACTGTACTCACCGACTCAAGATTTCATCAAGCAATATACAATACAGCGATTTATGCACTTGCTGTCGTACCTATAGGACTTATAATCTCACTTATTATAGCTGCCATATTATATGACTTTAAGAAGTTCCAAGTAGTTTTTGAAGTAATATTTTTTATGCCTTATATAATCAGTACAGTAGCAAAAGGTTCAATTTTTAGGTTACTATTAAACGAGGACTATGGGATTATAAATAATATACTAGGTTGGTTTAATATAATGCCAATTAATTTTTTAGATGACCCTGAAATAGCATTGTTAACTATTATTATATTTGGTATTTGGAGTAGTCTAGGTTTTAACATTGTAATTTTGTTATCAGGACTGCGAAATTTAAACTCACAATATTATAAAATGGCTAGTGTATGTGGAGCTAATAAATTTCAACAATTTTGGTTAATAACATTGCCTCAACTGCTCCCTATAATAACATTTCTATTAACAGTTAACTGCATTAACTCATTTAGAATATATACTGAGGTGTATACAATATTCAATGGTAAAGCTGGTATAGGGTATAGTGCAATTACTGCAGTTTATTACATATATGACAAATTTTATGTAGTTAATAGATATGGCGAAGGTATGGCAGCTGCCGTCATATTGTTTATGCTTATATTAATATTTACCATAATACAAAATTTAATTTTAAGAAAACTCACAAGGAGGTAAATATGCAAAGCAAAATTTGGGCAATAACTGCATATATATTTATAACTCTAATGACTTTAATAACATTATTTCCATTTGTATATATGGCCTTTGTAAGCTTTATGACTTATGAGGAACTAATTTCACTAAAACTTATTCCTTCGGGATTTGATTTAAGTAACTATAAAGAGGTCTTGGGCCAAGCATCTTTTGTAAGATACTTTTTAAATACCGTATATACAGCTACTCTTTCTACATTAGCCACATTATGTACCACTATATTAGCAACATTTGCATTTGTAAAACTGAATTTTCCAGGTAAAAAAATCTTACTTATGATATTAGTTTGTTTATTAATGGTCCCATATGAAGTACTAGTATTTTGTAACTACTTAACAATTGCACAGTGGGGTTTAATGAATACTTATACAGGGTTAATATTACCATCAACTGCAAGTGTTTTTTATATTTTTTATTTAAATAGTTTTTTAAAAATGATGTCTGTTACTTATTATGAAAGAGCAAGAGTAGTTGGAGCTAGTGATTTAGAATTTATAGTAAAAATACTAATCCCATTATCAAAGCCAGGCATATGTACAGTAGCATTGCTAAGTTTTATAGATGGTTGGAATTCATTTTTATGGCCTATGTTAATAACAAATGATTCAAACATGAGATTGTTATCAGATGGGCTTAGTGCATTTAGTATGCAAACTGACAGAGATTTCCCGTTGCAAATGACAGCAACTACAATTACTACAATTCCTATAGTTATCTTTTATTTTATATTTAGAAATCAAATAATTAGCAGCGTAGTTAACACTGGTATTAAAAATTAAAGGAGTAAAATATGAAGAGGTTAAAATTAATTTTAGCAACTCTTGCACTTACTGTATTAGTAGGATGCGATAATGTAGATGATGACATAATACAGATTACATTTTGGCATGTACTTAATGGTAGTCAAGAGACGTTATTACAAACTCTAACTGATGAATTTACAGCACAAAATGAAGGTATTACAATTAATTTAGTAAACAAAACTAATCATAGTGAACTTAGCTCACAAATTACAGCAGCTTTAATTAGTCCTAAAACTTTACCTACCATTAGTCAGGCATATATTGATTGGATGCTTAATCCTATTGCTGATGGGTTAGTAATTGATATACTGCCTTATATTTTATCATATCCTGATGGACAAAATAGACTTGACGATTGCATAGATGGATTTATCAAACCGCTGATGATTAACGATGCTTTATACGGGTTACCATTTACTAAATCTAGTGAAGTTATATGGTATAATAAAACCTTGTTTGACGAATTGGGTTTAAAGCCTCCTACTTCATTTGAGGAGCTAACAGAAGTGTCAAAAATAATTTATAGTGAAAAAGGCATACCAGGTGCGGGGTTTGATTCACTATCTAATTATTTCTATACATACTTATATGGAAATGGTGTTAAATATGACCCAACTAATGATAATCAGGAAATTTTAAATGAAATGGTGAACTACTATTTAGATGGAGTTAATGAAGGATATTTTAGGATATCTGGCACAGACAGATTTTTATCACAGCCATTTGGAGATGAAATGTTAGGTATGTATATTGGTTCTACAGCTTCAGAAAGCTTTATAACAGATAATGTTGATGGTAAATTTGAAATTGAAGCGGCACCACATCCGGCTGGTTATTCTATTCAACAAGGTACTGATGTATTTATATTTTCTAGTGCTGACGACTCGCAAAGAGAAGCTGCATATGCATACTTAAGGCATTTAGCCAGCCCCGAAGTTCAGCAACAATGGGCTATTGAAACAGGTTATTTACCTATTAAAGAATCTGTTTTAGAAATGCCAGAGTATAAAGAATCTGACTCACATATACCTAAGTTAGATTTTACTCTTTATAGCAAAACTATGGTTACTAACGCAAATACTATAGTTTCTGAAATAGAATTAACGTTAGAAACTATCTTGTCTAGCCAAAATCCAGATGTAGAAAAAGAAATGTTGGATTTAGAAAGTAAATTATTATCGTATTGGGATTAGGAGCTTGTGATTACAAGCTCTTTTTTTGGCTAATAAAGATATAAAGTAACCTTTATTAAATAAATTTTTTATAAGATATATAAAATATGCAATTGAGTTGCGTTTTTATATTGACATTGAAGTATTATGATAATATAATATTTTATATAATTATTTTTTTACTCAGCAGTATGAGTAAATAAGACGGGGGGCTTCTTAAATGAATTTTAAATCAAGTTTAGTGAAAAGTTTAGGCTTAGTAGTGCTTACAAGCCAATTAGCAGGATGTTCAATTAGTGCTATGGAAAGTACAAATTTGCAGCAATCCACTTTTAAAGTAGTATGCTCAAGTTTTCCAGTATATGAATGGGCTAATGCTATTATTGGTGATAGTAATAATATAGAACTTACATTGCTTATGGATAATGGAGTTGACCCACATAACTATCAAGCTTCTGCTCAAGACATTATTACACTTCAAACTTGTGATGTGTGTATTTACATAGGAAGTACTTCGGAAAGCTGGATTTTTGATGCTCTTACTAGCAACGTTTATGCAATAAATTTAATGGATAATTTAACAGAGTTTTTAATAGAAACTGCTGAACCTTGCTGTACTGTTGCATCAACTGAATATATAGATGTTCCTACTTTTTTAAGTAGTTCTTTAGAGGAAGAATTAGAGACAGAAGAAGAATGTACTTTACCATGTTGCTTAGCAACAGAGGTTAGTGAAGAGCTAGTTATCGAAGAGCCGGTTATTGAAGAACTAGTTATCGAAGAACTGGTTATCGAAGCAACTGAGCTAGTTATCGTAGAAAATAGTGGATATTTTGATGAGCACATATGGCTTTCAGCACAATTAGCGATTGAGTCTTGTAACATAATTGCTGATGCAATAATAGAAATAGATTCTGAAATGACTGAATTATACACACTAAATTTAACAACTTATATAAAAAAACTGCAAGAAATTGATGAAAAATTCCAAGAGATAGTTGATAATACTGATAATAATGTGTTAATATTTGGAGATAGGTTTCCATTTAGATACTTACTTTCAGATTATGGAATAGAACACTATGCCGCATTCGTAGGATGCTCGGCTGAAACAGAAGCATCATTTGAAACAGTAGTATATTTAACAGAAATGCTAAACGAAACTACAGCAAGTGCAGTATGTTATATTACAAATTTAGATTTAGCAAATACTATAGTGCAAAACTCAAATGACCCAACTGCTCCAACAATACAATTTAATGCTATGGAAACTATAGATTTCTCTAATAACGAAATTAGTTATATATATTTTATGGAACAAAATTTAAATGCTTTAACAACAGCATTGAGATAAGAAAGGGATACTATGGAACAAATAATATGCAAAAATCTTGAAATAGGATACGACAGAAAAGTAATAATGGGCCCTCTTAATATTATAATTAATGAAGGTGACTATTGGTGCATTACTGGTGCAAATGGCGCAGGTAAAACTACATTTATAAAGACTTTATTAAATTTAACGCCAATTATTGGCGGAGCAATTAATTTGCAAAATGAGCTTAAGCAAATTGATATAGGCTATTTACCGCAACAAAAGCCATATCAAAAAAACTTTCCTGCTTCAGTAGAAGAAATAGTAAGGTCAGGATTTCTTAATAAAATTAATATCAGATTTTACTACAATCATCATGAAAAAGAACTTGCAAAAACAACAATTACAAAATTAGGAATTGCAGGACTGGAAAAAAGAGCATATGGTTCGCTTTCAGGTGGCCAGCAACAGCGAGTATTATTAGCTCGCGCTCTATGCGCTTCTAGTAAAGTTATTATTCTAGATGAGCCTATAGCAGGACTTGACCCCGTTGCTACACAAGAAATGTATAGCGTAATTAGAAAGCTAAATCAAGAAGAAAATATAACTATAATTATGATATCTCATGATATACTACACGCAACTGCTGATGCTAAACAAATGCTACACTTTGATGGGAACGGAAAATATACAATAACTCACAAATGAGAGGTGCAAAATGTTTGAATTATTAAAATACTACTTATCATTTTCATTCGTACAATACGCGCTAATAGTAGGTGTTCTAGTATCGTTATGCTCTGGTCTGCTAGGCGTAATATTAGTACTTAAAAGATTTGCTTATATAGGAGATGGACTTTCACATGTAGCATTTGGGGTAATGTCTGTTGCCATGTGCTTAAATATGGTTGATAATATGTTATTAACTATACCTGTAACAATAATAGTAGCTATACTACTAATAAAAGACGGTTCAAATAGAAAACTTACAGGAGACACGGCATTAGCAATGCTATCAGTTGGTTCAATGGCGTTTGGCTATTTAATTATAAATGTATTTGCAACATCCTCTAATATTGCGGGTGATGTATGTTCGGCTTTATTTGGTGCAACATCAATACTAACTTTATCTTCACAAGATGTAAAAATTAGTGTAGCAATGTCTCTAATAGTCATCTGTATATTTATAATATACTACAATAAAATATTTACTGTAACTTTTGATGAGACATTTGCAAAAGCTACTGGGATAAAGACAGATAAATACAACCTACTAATTGCTGTAATAACTGCAATAGTAATAGTAATAGCTATGAATTTAGTGGGCGCGCTACTAGTTTCAGCATTAATAATATTCCCTGCAGTATCTGCGATGACGCTATTTCATCAATTTAATTACGTTGTAATATTATCAGGATGTCTTTCTATTTTTAATTCAGCAGCAGGCATAATAATATCAATACTATTTAGCACACCTGTTGGTGCAACAATCGTTATGACAAGCGTAGCAACATTTTTTATATTAAAAATATTGTCTCTACTAATAAAAAGGTAATGCGAGCAAATCCTAAATAGGATTTACCTCGCTTTTTTTATGAATTACTCCAATGTAAAAGACATATAAATTTTATAACAGCCTATTTTGATGAAAGGAGAATAGATACATGTATATTACTCGTAGTCTATGGTCATTCTTACAAACCCAGCAAAAAAGCTTTATAAGAGTTACAGCCTTAGAGATGAGCAATCAATTTATATTTTTAGCCAATTATCTATTTTGTGCAATAGCATTGATAGGTATTATTCAAGAAAATACAAGTGATTTTGAAACCTCAATAACTATCATGTTTATACTGTCAATAGCTAAAATTATATTATCTAGAGTAACTGCCCACGTGTTATCTACACAAACAAGCCATATAAAAGTAATGTTGCGAATAGACTTACTTCATAAACTATTTAATTTGGGCTACATAGAGAAAACTCAAAGTGACGAACTAATATCAATACTAACACAAAAAGTAACTTGGCTAAGCTATTACTGTTTAGAATACTTACCTAAAGCCATAGCTACAATCATTACAAGTTTTATAATAATTATGCTTACAACAATCATATATGTACCTCTGGGATTAATAGTTCTCATATGTTCTATAACTATACTTTATATGTACCGTATAATAAAAGAAAAAGAAATTACCGAGCAATCTTGTGAAATTGATTTAACTGGCTTAAGTACTCTAAAAGCCTTTAATATTAAGCCTACCATAACCGACATTCCACGCCCAAAAATCATAATATATTCTATATCTCGTATATACGAAATTATTTTAAATTGTGGATTTTACCTACCATTTGTAGGAGGAATATTTTGTGTTATTGCAGCTAAAATAACTATAGCTAATCTAATAATTTTATTTTTTATATTAACTGCTTGGCATTACCTAATGCATCAAATTACTGTTATTTGGGAACAAAACGGCAATTTTCTAATGGAACTTAACGATATTTTAGAAATATATCAACTATAGGAGATGATTTAATGGAAAAAACTAAATATAAGCACATTATAGCAGCGCTTAGCCGAATTGATAATATTAAAATTTATCTACTAACCTCTTGCGCAGTTAGGTCTATACGTAAACTTTCTGTAGCAATAATCTTTCTGCTTTCGGCGTGGGCTACACAACAATTAATAACTAGCTCCTATAACATTGTACATTATTATATTGTAGCTATGATACCCACTATTACAGTTATTTCATTTATAGATACATATATATCAAGCCATATATCTAATAATATCCTAAATAATCTTAGAGAAACTATCTACAATAAACTATATGATATAGCTCCTATAAAACATAAATTTACACCTGTGCTTGGTGGTGATTTAGAAACTTTTGAAAGATTTTACTCAACTATTTTAGTAGAATATTTAAGCACTATTATCACTGTTATTACTCTACTTGGTTTACTATTATTTCAATCTACTTCGGTGTTTCTAATTACATTTATAACTGCCATTTTCCTTATAGTTATTCCACAATTAATAGTATCGTGTTCTGAAGCTAAAGACTTTAATTTAAAACAACTTTATAATCAATTACACAGTGTTATCTCAGATGGGGTTTTAGGATTAAACAGCCAATTAGAAAGGACTTATTTGGCTAAAGTTCATGCCGCTTCATCCGAATATGATTACTATAACGGCCAGTTTAAATTCACTATAGAAAAAAATATCTTATATACTATAGGGAGTATATCGTTTATTATTTCTTTAGCATTCTTATTCTTAACTCGGGAGCCTAATTCTATATATATTTTTTCTATTGTTTTTATTATTATAAGCGAAATACTTAAGCTAAGTTCGGATTATAGCCCTATTTTTGCAGTAGCGAAAAAACTTATGAATATTTTTAATTTAAAACCTGCTGTCATTGATACTGGAAGTGTACGTTCAAGCTCTGATGCATTTAAAACTCTGCCTCTTTGTGTATCCTTTAACAACGTAACGTTTGAATCTAATTTTGATTCACTAGCGTTAGATGATGTAAGTTTTACTACTAATAATATTACCGCTATTATTTCTGATAGCCACTGTGCTATCGTGCAATTATTACAACGCTTTTACGATGTTGACAAAGGCCAAATTTGTATTAATGCTATTAATATTAAATATATTGTGTTAAGCGATTTACGTAAACTTATCTTTTGTGTTTCCATTGACAATCACTTATTTAACACCTCTATTGAGGATAATTTACGATTAGCTAATCCTACTATATCATTTAAAGAAATTGAAACTGCTGCAGTTTTAACTAATGCTGATTTTTTTATTAAACAACTTCCTAAAGGCTATCAATCAACTATTGATCTTATTTCGTTATCCACTGAACAAAAGTTACTGATACTTTTAACTCAAGCTCTTTTGCTTAACACCCCTATTCTTATCTTAGTCGATTTCCCTGAGACTTTACTAAATGATAATTTATTACTGCTATTTAGAAGTAGTAAAACTGTTATCACCTTTTCTAAAGAATTCTCATCTACATCTTCTTATGCTGACAAAGTTATATTTGTGAAAAATGGTATGGTTCAACAAGTGATATAATTACACAAAAATAAAGTCCACGCTTAATTACGTGGACTTATAAAAAACTGCCTTAAGAATATCTGTGGATTACTTGCTCAATAGTTCCATCTTCAGTACCATTACCTATAGCATTAAACTTCCATTCGTTATTATTCCGATAAATTTCACCAAAAATAATAGCTGTCATATTAGAATAATCATCTGTTAAATTATAACGGCAAAGTTCTGTATCACTTCTAGCATCTACTACTCGAACAAATGCATTTTCAATCATACCAAAATGTTGTTTTCTAATATACGCCTGATAAATATTAACAAACACAATAACTGAACTATACTGAGATGGAACCCGATTTAAATCAACAATAATCTGCTCATCGTCTCCATCACCTTCACCCGTAAGATTATCCCCCAAATGAAGTACCGAGCCACTTCTATGAGTAAGATTTCTAAAACAAACAATGTCACTAGCTTCTTGTAATTTTCCATTCTGCAAAAGGGCAGCCGAAGCATCACAATCTATAGCCATATCTCTTGAAAAAAATTCCTTTTTTCTTCTAGGTAACTCGTCCCATCCAAGACCTACTACCAATTTAGACAATCCACTATTTCCTTTAGTTAAATCCACCTTCTGTCCTTTTTGTAAACTAATTGCCATAAATAATCCCTCCCTAATAAGCCTCTACTCTACTTCAATGCCATAATAATTACACAAAGCTGCAAGCCCTCCTTGGAAACCACTACCTATAGCACTAAACTTCCACTCATCTTGATATCTATAAATTTCCCCAACTACAATAGCTGTTTCTATCGAAAAATCTTCTGCTAAATCATATCTAATAATTTCACTACCTGTTAATTCATCTACTAGGCGAATAAATGCATTATCAACCTGTCCAAAATTTTGCTTACGTTCTAAAGCCTCATGTATAGTAACAGTAAAAGCGATTTTAGAGACATAACTAGGAATTAAATCTAATTCAATCATAATTTGTTCATCATCACCTTCACCCTCGCCAGTCAAATTATCTCCTTGATGAATAACTCCTTCGCTATCATGAACTAAATTTCCGTAAAATACAAAATCTAAGTCATCAAGGCACTTTCCATCGCTTCCTGTTAAAAATACGGAAGCATCTAAATCAAATGCCGAACCACTGCTAAACTGATTAGTATCCCAACCTAACCCCACCATAATTCTACTAAGGTTAGTGCCTTTTGTTAAATCTACTCTTTGTCCTTTTGATAAACTAATTGCCATTGTCAACCTCCTAGTTATTACCTAATTATTACTAATTTTATTTTAGTATAATATGGATTTTGACCCTTGTCAAGCATAATCCCGTCGTACTTATTATTACATTTTTACAAAAAAATAGGTCTATGGCTAGTGCCATAGACTCTAAATATTCAAACCTATACCAATTAAAGAAAGTCTTGCTATAATACGTGCAAAAATTGGGCCACTTATTTTAGTTAATATAGGTTTAAATAGTTTTTTAATAGCTGATTTTGAAAACTTTTTTATAAAGAAGTCTTTTGTTAAGAACTTTTTACCACATTCTCTTATGTTCATATCATAAATTTTTGGATTTACTACTAATATTAATGCTGGTATGTATGCCGCAAATCCAACCACAACAAATGTTAAAGCTATACCTGTACAAAGTATATCGATTAAATTAATATATGAAGCAAACATTCCAAAAAACGTTAAAGCTATTGTTTCCGCCACTAACTTAATAGTAGCTACAATACATTTACCAATCTGCATCTAAACTCCCCTCCCTCTATATATTCCACTTATAATTATAGCAGATTATAATTAATTTTTCAAGTTATCAGCACTGACTTAAGTTAGATTGTGTTTTTTTAGACAAAATTTAACTTAAATTCCTCTAGAGTTTTATTATATTTAAATCTAAATCTATATAAATTATATAGTTACTATTTTTTTGATAGTAAAAACTGCTACAATTTAAGCAAATTAAATAGGTAATTTCTTATAAAAATCCATATTGCATTTATTAAAAAAATGCTGTATAACTATATTATAAATCATTTGGACTTTGATATAAAATAAACGTTAAGTCAAAGGTCTAGTCTAAAATTTGAAGGGAGATATTATCGTGGAAAGATTTACTCAATTGATGGCTCATATGTCTTGTTTAGCCATTATAATAGTGTGTGCTGGTTTAGATTATATGGGGGCGTTGCCAATCTTCAGCGCAATTACAAACGCTAGTGATGCTATGGAGAATTTTACTTATTTAATGGGTGCTTGGACTGTTATTGGTATTATTTATCAAGCATTTGTATCATTTTTCTACTTTTTATTAAAACAAGTTCAAAAATCTAACTAAATATAAAAAGGCTTGGGTATTATAACTACTCAAGTCTTTTTTTGGATGTAGTGGCTTGAAATAAATATATTTATAAGTTAAAATTTTTTGCATAAAGGATGTGATAGAATGATAATTTATACTGCTGAAGATGATAAAAATATTAATAATTTAATAGTGACTCATTTAAAAAACAATGGGTATGATGTTAAAGGCTTTCCAAATGGGGAAGCACTTTTAAATGAATTTAAGATAAAACCAGCAGACTTAATAATTACTGATATTATGATGCCAAAGATGACAGGATACGATTTATGCAAACATATTAGACAATCAAGTAATATTCCTATTATTATGATTAGTGCTAATAATGATGAAATTGACCGAGTACTTGGTTTAGAATTAGGTGCAGATGATTATATAGGCAAACCTATTAGCTTTCGTGAGCTAGGTATTAAAGTAAAAAATTTATTAAGGCGTACTAAGCCTGAACACGATAAGGAAGAAATTTTAAGCCATGAAGATCTCAAGTTGGATTTAAGCGCTCATACGGCTAAAATAGGAGATAAACCGCTTGCTTTAACTCCTAAAGAATTTGATTTACTAAAACTATTTTTAAGTTCTATAAATAGAGCGTACACTAGAGAACAGATTATTTCACAAGTATGGGAATATGAATATGATGCAGATACAAGGCAAGTAGACCATGTAATTAAACGACTTAGAAAAAAAATGCTAGAGCATGGTGCTCAGTGTCAAATCCAAACTGTTTGGGGCGTAGGATATAAAATTGGTGAATAATCATGGGGATATATAAAAGATTGCTAGTTTCTAATTTGATTATAATTAGTTTTGCCCTAATTTTTTTCTTTGCATTTTCTACGTATTTTATTAATACTCAAGCCATAGAAAATATGGAAAAACAGCTGATAAACGAAAATAATATACGAGCTAAACCATTAACTGATACTGCACAAATTATTATACAAAATACCTTAGTGGATAAAGATTATGAAGGTGCACGTAATGAACGAGCTTTTGTACAACATAATGTAAATATGCATTCAAGTAACAATACGATAAATATGGTATATGAAGTAGTTGATAGTACTGTCGATGTTATTTATATCAATTTTAATCCTAATGAATTTATTTTAGACGATTATGTATTAAATCAAATACGAGATATGAAAACAGATACTGCTGAAATACTTCAAGTCCAAGATGAAAGCTATTTAGCAATTAGCACTCAACTAGCTCCTGATACAGATTTTATGTTAGTATCTATGATAGCATACCATGAGGTGTCCACAATAACGACTGAAAACGTTATTGTATTTGTAGCTTTATTAAGCGTGTTACTTAGCATATCTTTTATGTTAATTCATTACCAGTCACGTAAAATTACTATTCCGATAGAAAAGTTATCACAAGTTACAAAGCACTATGCTAACCGTGATTTTTCTATTAATATAGAAATAAACACTAATGATGAAATCCAAGAACTTTCTGAGAGTATACATGAAATGGTTGAAAGCCTTATTTCTTATGAAAGGTCTCAAGTAGCTTTGTTTAGAAATTTATCACATGAATTAAAAACTCCCCTTACAGCTATAAGTGGTTATGCTGAAGGAATTGAAAATGGGTATTATAGCGATATAAAAGCTCCTCTTAAAATAATCCAGGAAGAAAGTACTAGAATTAAAAATATTTTGGAAGACTTAATTTTTCTTAGTAAAATTAATAGTAAAACAGAGCACTATAAATTTGAAGAAGCTGATATAGTGGACATACTAACTAGTGCAGTAATAAAATTAGAATCTATTGCTATTTTAAATGATATTGATATATACTATGAACCAATTGCACCGATAATTGCTAAAGTAGATAAAATTAAGCTGCTTAGAATGTTCATTAACATTATTTCAAATGCACTTAAGCATACTACTGATATGATAGAGATAACTATAGTGAAAAAGCAGGCTGATATAGAAATTACTATTACTGACAATGGGCCAGGCTTTAAACCAGAAGCTTTAAAAAATTTATGTGATAACAAAACTACTGAAGCTATTAATGGCAATGGTTTAGGACTTATTATAGTTAAAGAAATTTTAAAACAACATTGTGGTAATCTAAAGTTAGGTAATACTTCAACTAGTGGGGCTTATGTAACTATTATATTATCAGTATAAAAAACCCCGACAGCCATAAAGTCTGTTGGGGTTTTTTTATTAAACTGCCCATTGAGCAGTAGATATGTCTGTTGTAATATTTGTAGCATATTGACTAATTGCATTACTAAAAGTGGTTTCCTCTTCAGCTTCAGCTTCTTCTTGAGCCTCTTCTATAGCTTCTAAGATAGCTTCAAAAGTTTCTTCTTCAATATTCTCAGTTTCATCTTCTACCGCAGTTAAAACTGACTCGATAGTAGTATCGTCATCATCTTCATCAGTTGCTGTAAGTGATTCAAAGCTATAGAAGCTACTAGAAGACAATATGTTTTGCGCATCCATTAAACTTTCAGAAGTGAAAGAATATGAATCGTCAGTAGAGCCGGAATCATCTGAAGATGATGGTGGAGGAGGTGGTGGTGGAGGAGGCTTTTCCCCTGATCTTTGAGTCTCGTCTGTTCCTTCTGTTTCAGTGCTACTAACATACTTACTAAAATCTTGAGTACTAGAGTAAGATGAGTATAAGCTAGTATACAAACTAGTACTTGAACTTGAAATTGTCATAATATTTCCCCCTTAACATTGTTAGTTGATGTTATTACTTTAATATTATTATAATTTGACTACCTTAATTTAAGTTAAAGTCAAAAAATTTTTTTATAAAACAACTTTAATAGTAGCAGTATGACCGTCTAAGCTTTCAGCTGAAATTTTCCCCTTATGACTTACAACAATTGCACGCGCCATTGCTAAACCTATTCCAAAGCCTTTTGAATCGCTGTTTCTTGATGTATCTGCCCGATAAAATCTATCAAACCATTCACTATACTGACGTATTTCTAAATTCGCTGCTTTATTTGTAATATAAATTGTATTTTTTCCTTTAATTACTCTAAGTGACACATGAATAACAGAATTGGGTTCACCATATTTTAATGCATTTTCCAGTAATATTGATATAAGAAGTTCAATATTTTGCAAATCACCATTATAATAAATATTTGGTGATATAGTATACTCGATTTGCTTATAACTACTCATAGCTACCCCTTCAAAGAAAATACAACTATCTATTAATAAATCCGATAAATTAAATTTCGTTTTTGGAATTTCAGTTAACTCCTCCAATTTAGTCAGTGAAATCATATAATCGATAAGTCCATTGAGTCTATTAATTTGCTCAATAATACTTTTAGTCCACATTGAAGAGCCATTTTTTAAATTAATTACTTCCACATCCCCCTTTATAATAGTAAGTGGTGTTTTAAGTTCATGCGTAACTCCTGTAATAAATTCACGTTGTGTTTCATAGCCCTTTGCAATAACTGCAACAACTTTTTTGGAAAAAATAACAACTAGTATGCATATCATTATAAATGCAAGTATACTTACTTCTACACAATTTAAGAAGAAACTATAAACTAACATCCATTCTGGAGTAAAATCAATAAAATAAATCCAATTATTTACAACCTCAAACTTATAGTTACTAATAATACCTCTAGTTTTACCACTAAGAATTACTTGTTGTGTAAGCTCCTCAACTTTAGTTTTTAGAGTCATTAAGCTGCGATTCATATTAAGATGAGTAATACTACCCTCCTCGTTAGTTTCTACGCAAAAATATTCTGAATAATAATGTGGATTTTGTGATAATATTAAAGAGTTTGATAACATTTCTTCAGGAGACAAAGGCATTGCATCTTCAAGGGGTGGTGGAGTTAGCTGTAAGGATTGTGGAGGTTCTAATTCATTGTTATTATTTCCTCGAGTGTTGTCATCATTTATAATAAGTTCCATCATATTATCTAAACGAACTACCATTATATTATAATAATTTAGCCCATTAATAATTACTACTAATGCAAAAAATACAATAAATACTATTCCAATCGAAAATATAATAACTCTTTTACGTAACTTTTTTTCCATATAAAATTCCTCCCATAAAATCTACATTTCTTCTACTCTGTATCCCACATTTCGTACTGCCTTAATATGCATAGTGGATTTAAGTGAAGTAAGTTTTTTTCTTAAGTTTGAAATATAAACCCACACCGTGCTAATATCAACATCGCTATCATATCCCCAAATACGTTCTGCGAATCTCTCTGCTGATAACACTTGCGTTTGATTAGCCATTAACATTTCTAATATTTGAAACTCTTTATTAGGTAAGCGAATTGTTCCAAACTCCGACGATATTTCATAGTTAGTTAAATTCAAAGTTATATTACCTATAGTTATAGATGCATTAGTTTGGGTAGGCTTTCTAGTCATAGCACGAATACGCGCAAGTAGCTCGCCAGCTTCAAAAGGTTTAGTTAAATAATCATTAGCCCCATAATCTAGCCCTGCAATTTTATCATCAATTTGTGACTTAGCACTAAGGATAATAATTGGTACCGTATTTCCTTTTGCCCTAATCCGCTTTAGTACCTCAATTCCATTAAGTTTAGGCATCATAATATCCAGAATAACCCCATCATAATTACCTGTATCCATATAGTCAATAGCACTAAAACCATCATTTACTACATCTACTGAGTAATTACTGTGTTGCAATATTGCAACTAAAATATCCGCTAATTGTCTTTCGTCTTCACATACTAAAATTCTCATATATATCCCGTCCCTTCCATAAAAATATATGCTTAGTGTACACCAACATTCACAAATAATTTCTATTTTTTCCCTAGTAAATTTTTCTAACCTAAAAGAATACAAAAATAGACTATAGATACTATCCTATAGTCTATAAACTATCTTATAATCCATGATGCATTTCCTGTCCTAAGACCTCTCGTACTTCTCCAATAGTTACAAATGCGTTTGGATCTATATTCATTATTAGTGATTTCAATTTTGGAAGTTGTTTTTCTGCTAAAACAGCAAATAATAATTCAGTTTCTTGCCCTGAATACACCATTTTCCTCCCTTGAAATTGCATAGTTGCTTCAGGTAATTGCTCTGAAATCTTTTTTATAAGTTCAGAACTTTTACTAGTGATGATAAATGCTGCTCTAACACTCAAACCACCTTCTAACACTATACTTATCATTTTAGTAGTTACTAGTACTGAAATAATAGCATACAATCCAGTTTCAAGCCCAAAAATAGACATACCCGCAATAATAATTATAGCATCTATAGCTAACATTAATTTAGGAATCGGAAACTTAGGTGCTATAAACTTAATTATTGATGCTAACATATCAGTGCCGCCTGTAGTAGAACCTGTTCTTAAAACGATTCCAATCCCAATTCCTATTGTTGCCCCTCCGAAAATTCCTATTAAAAGAATATCTGTTATATATCTAAATGGATTTGGAAAATACTCCAGAACAGATAACCATACTGAAAATAGTATTACAGCATACAATGATTTTTTTGCAAAGTTAAAACCACGCTGTTTAATACTTATTGCAAACAATGGGATATTAACTAAAATATTTGTTAGAGCAATAGGGATTGGAATAGCAAAATGTTTACTCGTAACTTCATATACCACTATACCAAACCCCGATATACCTCCCGTAACCAATCCTATTGGAACAAAAAACCATTGCACTCCTATAGCTAAAAGACCTACGCCCAAACATATTAGAAGAAAATCTATTTTATCAATCGCTATATATTTCATATTACAAGCCCTCCCTCAAGCTTAATTTCTTACTGGATTTCTTCCATAAACCCTTGTCCTAAAACTTCTTTTACATCTGCAATAGTTACAAATGCTCTAGGGTCAATTTCAAAAATAATTTCTCTTAATTTTGTAATCTCCTTTTGTGCTACAACTGTAAATAACATCTCCTGCTCTTGTTTAGAATACATTCCTTTAGCTTTAAGTCCTGTGCTACCTCGGGGTATTTTTTCCATAATAGCCGTGGCAATTTCTTCATTTTTAGATGACATAATAAACGCAGCCTTAGCGTAATTTACTCCTTCTAACACATTTGATAAGACTCTTGACATAACAAATATTGCAAGCATAGCATAAATAGCCTTATTGGCACCAAATACAAAAAGACCCATTAATACAATGAAACCATCTATCATCATCACTATTGTATATATAGGGAATTGTGGAAATTTATTTCTAAGTATACTTGCCAACATATCAGTTCCACCTGATGTAGCTCCAGATTTTAATATAAGCCCTATACCTATTCCATATCCAACTCCTGCTACAAGAGCAGATAACATTAAATCTCCACCTAAATCAAACAAATTAGGAATAAATAATGTTATTTCTAATAGTGCTGATACAACAAGAACTGCATATATTGATTTTTTTACAAATATAAGCCCTTTTTGTAAAATTGCTATTACAAATAGTGGTATGTTTAAAACAAGTGTTGTAACAGATATAGGTATTGTAAATCCTAACATAGTAGTTGATATTTCCTCAATAATAATACCAAGTCCAGATACACCTCCAGTTACAAGTCCTGAAGGTGCTAGAAACCAGTTTATTGTTAGTGTAAGTATTAACGAACCTAGAACTATCAATCCAAAATCTTTGAGTGGTATTAATAAATTTTTCATAGACTAGCGCTCCTTACTATTATAAAGTTATTAATAGTCTTGATATTATGAAAGTATTTATACCCTAAATTCTGATTTGCATTATTTTCCCTAGTTAAAAAAGCTACAACATATTAATGTTGTAGCTAAATATTTGCTATATCAGTTCTATATTGCATTTGCTCAAAACTAATTTTACTTACTTCTTTATAAACTTTATCACGGGCTTCATCTAGCGTATCAGCTAACGCTGTTAAGGAAAGTACTCGACCACCATTAGTTATATAGTTGTTAGCTTCATCTAAAGCAGTTCCTGAATGAGATATCTTTACATCTTTATCTACATTTTCAAGGCCTGAAATTACGCATCCTTTAGTAGCAGTTTGAGGGTAACCTCCACTTGCTAGTACTACAGTTGTACTAACCCTATCATCCCATTCAAGATTAACTTCTGATAATTGACTCTGTGTACATGCAATCATTGTATCAAGTAAACTAGAATTAAGCCTTGGTAAAATGCTTTGTGTCTCAGGGTCACCAAATCGTACATTAAACTCTAATACATATGGCTCATCATTACAAATCATAAGGCCAATAAATAATACACCTACAAACTCTAAATCTTCTGCTATAAATCCATTAATGATAGGATTTAATATTTCAGCTCGTATTTTTGAACTTAGTTTAGGCGTAATTACAGGATTAGGAGAAAAGCTACCCATTCCTCCTGTATTTAAGCCTTCATCATTATCGTAAATTCTTTTATAATCCCTTGCTGTCTCCATTGGGAAAATAACTTCAGTATCTACAAAACACATTAATGAAGCCTCTATACCTGCTAAAAACTCTTCTATAACAACATGTTCACCAGCACCTTTAAAGACATCATCAAAAATATCAACAATAGCTTGTTTAGCTTCTTCATATGTGGTACAAATAAGTACTCCTTTACCTGCAGCCAATCCATCAGCTTTCACCACAATAGGCAAATTAAATGTCATTACACGTGTTAAGGCTTTCTCTCTTTCTGCTTTACTAAAAGCAGCATATTTAGCCGTAGGTATATTATGCCTAGTTAAAAATTCTTTAGTAAACCTTTTGCTACCTTCAAATTGAGCGCATTCCTTATTAGGGCCAAATATATTAAAGCCATTTTTTTGGAATATATCTACAATACCACCTACTAGTGGAGCTTCTGGTCCTACAATTGTCAAATCAATAGAATTTTCTTTAGCAAAGGTGATTAAGCTATCAAAATCTAATATATCTATAGGAACACTAACAGCCATATGAGACACGCCAGCATTAGGAGGAGCCATAAATATTTCGACCCCCTCACTTTGACGATATAATGTTTCACATATAGCGACTTCTCTACCACCGTTACCAATAATTAATACTTTCATATGTTTCACTCACCTTTTTCTAGTAATTTAATAGCATCAATTAATAAAGAGTGCTCAATATCATTTAAAATACGTTGTGCAAGCGTTTGAGCTGTATCATCAGGTTGTACATCAAGCTCTCTTTGTAATATAATTTCACCTGTATCAATACCATCTTCTACATAGTGAACAGTTGCACCAGATTTTTTTTCTTTATTTTCTATTACTGCTTTATGAACAGCAATTCCATAATAGCCTTTACCACCAAACTTAGGCAGTAATGATGGGTGAATATTAATAATACGTCCTTGATACTCCTTTAGTAAATTATGTCCTAGTATACGTAAATATCCTGCTAGAACCACTAAATCTACTTTATGTTGCTTAAGATAATGAGTGATTTTATGCTCACCGTCTTCACCTTTTTCTGTTACACAATAGCAAGCAATACCATGAGATTGCGCACGAGTAAGAGCATATGCTTCAGGATTACTTGAAATTACACATACAACTTCACTCTCAATATCATCTGCATCAATTATTGCTTGTAAATTACTACCTGAGCCTGAAACTAATACTCCTATTTTCAACATACAACTACTCCCTTATTAAAATAACACCTTCATCACCCTCAACTATTTCACCAATAACAGTTGCTGTTTCGCCAGTATTATTTAGTATATCCAAACTTCTTTTTACATCTTCTTTTTCCACTACTATTACCATTCCAATACCCATATTAAAAGTATTATAAAGTTCCTTATCATCTAAATTAGATATTTCTTCAATAAATTTATAAATTGGTGGCTTAGTAATGCTATTAAGATTAATTTTAGCACTAATGTTAGATGTAAACATTCGAGGGATATTTTCAATAAATCCTCCGCCTGTAATATGAGATATACCTCTAATATTTACTTTAGTTTTTAATTCTAAAATACTATTAACATAAAGTTTAGTAGGTTTAAGCAGAGCTTCACCATAAGTTTCACCCAAATATTCACAATAATCATTAAGATTAGTATTACTCACTTCCAGCAGTTTTCTAATAAGCGAATAACCATTACTATGAACTCCATTAGAACTTAATCCTATTAGCACATTACCTGCTTTAATATCGCTCCCATTTATCATATGTTCCTTATCCACAATACCTACCACAAAGCCAGCAACATCATATTCACCATCTTTATAAAAACCAGGCATTTCAGCAGTTTCACCGCCAATTAGTGCACAAGAACTTTGTCTACACCCTTTACTAATACCAGCTACGATTTCCCCAATATGTTCAGGGGCAATTTTACCTGTTGCAATGTAATCTAAAAAAAACAATGGTGTAGCTCCACAACACAAAATATCATTTACACACATTGCAACACAATCAATACCAATAGTATCATGCCTATTTAGGTCAAAGGCAAGTTTTAACTTAGTTCCAACCCCATCTGTTCCTGAAATTAATACAGGCTCTTTCATATCTTTAAATGCCGCTAAACTAAATGCACCTCCAAAGCTTCCTATATCAGTTAAAACTCCACTTGTAAATGTACTTTTTACATGTTCTTTCATAGTATTAACAGCTTCATAACCACGATGTACATCCACACCTGCATCTTGGTAAGTAATTTTGTTATTCATGAATTTAATTCCTCTCTATAGTCTACGCATTAATTGATTCTTCTATCTTATTAGGTTCCATTGGGACTTCTATAGGATATTTTCCATTAAAACAAGCTCTACAAAATCCATCTTCCCCATTACAAGCTTCAGATAAACCTGCAAGCGACAAATATGTTAAACTATCAGCACCAAGATATTCTCTAATTTCATCTATAGATTTAACTGCCCCTATAAGATGCTTTCTAGAAGGAGTATCAATTCCGTAGTAACAACTATATTTTACCGGAGGAGAAGTAATGCATAAATGAACTTCCTTAGCTCCAGCCTTTTTGACTTGCTCTACAATTCTTTTTGATGTTGTTCCACGTACGATTGAATCATCTATCATAATTACCCTTTTATCTTTTAAGTTAAATCTTAATGGGCTAAGCTTTAACTTAACTGCTGTTTCTCTAAGCTCTTGTGTAGGTTGTATAAATGTCCGTCCCACATACCTATTTTTAACTAACCCCTCCATATAAGGAATTCCTGAAGCATTAGCAAATCCAATAGCAGCTGGTATACCCGAGTCTGGTACAGGGATTACTATATCAGCTTGTGCTTTAAATTCATTAGCTAAAATTTCACCCGATTTTCTTCTAAATTCAAATACGCTAAAATCATCTATTGTGCTATCAGGTCGTGCTAAATAAATTAATTCAAACACACATAAATTTTTTTGTCCCCAATGAGTTGCTGGAATACTTTTTAAACCATTTTCATCTATAATTACAACTTCGCCCGGTTCAATGTCACGAATAAACTCTGCATCAATAACATCTAAAGCACAACTCTCTGAGGCCAAAATATAACTACCATCAGCCCGTTGTCCTAAACATAATGGTCTTAATCCATGAGGATCACGTACCCCAATTAACTGTTGCTTTGTTGTAACAATTAATGCGTATCCTCCTTTAATAAGACTAATTGTATGCTTTAACGCTATCTCAATACCCCGTCTATACTGTCTCGCGATTAATTTTAAAATAGATTCCGAATCAATATTTGTATGAAATACTGCGCCATCTTCTTCTAACATATCACGAAGACCTTCACTATTTGTTAAATTTCCATTATGAGCTAATGCTATTTGGCCAAATTTAGATTTCGCAGTTACTGGTTGACAATTTTCAATTTCCTTATCTCCAGAGGTTGAATATCTAACATGTCCTATAGCTATGTTACCTTTTAATGTGCTAAGGCGTTGTTCATCAAATATTTCTGATACTAAACCCATACCTTTCGCACTCTCTAATACCCCTTCATTATTTACAGTAATACCAGCACTCTCTTGCCCTCTATGTTGCAAGGCATAAAGTCCGTAATACGCTAATCTCGCGGCAAGATTTTCATCTTTTACATAAACTCCAATAACACCGCATTCTTCTTTTAATTTATCATCTATAAAGTGCATATAATCGCTCCTTTAGGTTGTGTATTGGAAAATTTAAATTTCCAATACACATATCCTAATACCATATCATTGAATTATTATACTATATTTTTAGGAATGTATTATACGGTCTAGCATTTCGTGATATACTTCCTCAACTTCCCCTAAATCACGTCTAAAACGGTCCTTATCAAGCTTTTTGTTAGTTTGTTTATCCCAAAATCTACAAGTGTCAGGAGAAATTTCATCAGCTAATATAATATCCCCTTTATAACGTCCTAATTCAATTTTAAAATCAATCAATCTAACATTTATCTTATCAAGGTATTCTGTTAACACTTGATTTACTTTAGCTGCAATTTCAGCCATCTTAGTAAGCTCTTCTTGTGTAGCAAGCTCTAATGCTAAAATCTGCGAGGTATTAATCATAGGATCACCTAGGTTATCATCCTTTAAGCAATATTCTAAAGTTGAAGACTTTAATATAGTTCCCTCTTGCACTCCAAATCTTTTGCAAAATGACCCTGCAGCTACATTTCTTACAATTACTTCAAGTGGTACAATATCTACCGATTTAACTAATGTTTCTCGTGCATTTAATTGTTCTACATAATGAGTTGTAACACCATACTTCTCAAGTAACTGAAACATCATATTACTCATACGGTTATTAACTTCACCTTTACCAGTAATAATGCCTCGTTTTTCACCATTAAACGCAGTTGCATCATCCTTATAAGATACAACGCATACATCTCCTTTCATCGTACTGTACACTTTTTTAGCTTTTCCTTCATATAATAATTGTACTTTATCCATATTAATCCTCCTCCATGTTTATCTAAAATTGAGCAGATACTTTTTCATCTTTAGCTATAACTTGTTTAGCCATATCTTCTTTAAATTGAAGCATTTTAGCTGCAACTTCCTTATCACTAACTCCTAAAATTTGAAGCGCTAATAAACCAGCATTTTTAGCTCCATCAATCCCAACAGTAGCAACAGGTATACCTGGAGGCATTTGTACCATAGCAAGGAGAGCATCAAGCCCATCTAACCTTTTTGCCGCTATTGGCAATGCTACAACAGGTAAAGTCGTATACGCCGCCAAAACTCCTGCTAAATGAGCCGCCATTCCAGCCGCAGCAACAATAACTCCTACCCCATTTTGACGAGCATTTTTAGCGAACTCTTCTGCTATTTGTGGAGTACGATGAGCTGAAATTACTCTGACCTCTACATCTACCCCAAAAGATTTTACCACTTCTATTCCTGGTTTGACAATCTCTAAATCTGAATCACTACCCATTACAAATGCAACTTTCATCTTTTCACCTCATAAATATATTTTAAAATTCTAAATTGGGGGGTTAAATATCCCCCCATATAAATTTCAATCATCTAAATCGCTAATTCTTTCGTACCGTATACCGTTCAACCAAGTTTTTTTGAATTTCCGCTTCGGTTAACAGGAGGGAGTTGACTGCTTTCAGTATCTTTAAAATAATCTACTCCGGCTCTAAAAATACGCTGGTCTTTATTACCTGGAACATTAATGTGAATATTAGCGCCTACACGTTCATTATGACCCATTTTACCTAATATACGACCATCTCTAGATACGATACCTTCAATATTATACATACTACCATTAACATTAGCTTGTGCAGTTACTATGCCATTTTCATTTACATATTGACTAAAAATTTGTCCATGGTGGATTAAAGAATCTATAGTTTCTTGGGAAGCAACAAATCTACCTTCCCCATGCGAAATAGGTATTCTATAACGCTCACCAACATTGACATATCTTAACCAAGCTGATTTAGTACTTACAATCTCAGTATTTGCCATAGTTGAAATATGTTTTCCTAACGTATTAAATGTTAAAGTTGGGGAACCTTCAGTTCTTTCTGTAATTCTACCTTCAGGTAAAAGTCCTAATTTTACTAAAACCTGGAATCCATTACATATTCCAATAATTAACCCATCTTTTGTATCTAAATAATTATGAAGGGCATGCTTTAAACGCTGATTTCTAAATGTAGTAGCGATAAATTTTCCACTACCATCAGGCTCATCCCCTGCTGAAAATCCTCCAGGGAAAGCTATAATATTAGCTTGTTGAATAGCCTTTTCTAGCCTAGCAATAGACTCAACTATTTGGTCAGAAGTACGATTTAAAAATACTACCTGCTCAACTTCAGCCCCCGCGTTTAGAAATGCTTTTTGCGTATCATATTCACAATTAGTTCCAGGGAAAACAGGAATTACAACTTTCGGTTTAGCTACCCTATTTTTGCAAATATAAGCTTTTTGAGGAACGGTATAATGAACTTCCCTAGAGGCAAGCTTTGTATCAGCATTATAACTAAATACATTTCTTAATGTTGAATCTATATCCTCTAGTACTTCATCAATACCAATGCTAATATCATTAATCTCAATAACTTCTTCTTGTAAGGTATCCCCAATAGCAATAAATTTATCTGCATCAATTTTACATAGATATTCAGGAGACACCGAAATTAATATATCTCCATAATAAGCATTTAAAATATTATAAGGTGTACGAATTCTAGCTCCTATTTTATTCCCAAGACTCATCTGGGCAATAGCCATCATAATTCCGCCACATCCAATAGTATACGTACTTTTAATATAGCCCGCATATATATAGTAATGCAGTAATTGATAAGTCTCTTTCATAAATTTAAAATCTGGCATTCCGTATTCATCTATAGGTATATGAAGATGCAAAATTTTATGGTGTGGACGTTTAAAGCTACCACTAGTACAATTGCTTGCAAATCCAACACTACAAGCGAAAGATATAAATGTAGGTGGAACAGTTAAATCCTCAAAAGTTCCTGACATACTATCTTTACCACCTATAGCACCAATTTCAAGACTCCTTTGAGCTTCAAATGCACCTAATAAAGCGGCAACTGGTTTACCCCATTTATTAGGGTCTTTACCAAGACGCTCAAAATACTCTTGGAACGATAAATAAATTTTATTATAATCCGCCCCTAGAGCAACTTGTTTAGCAACAGACTCAACAACAGCATAAACAGCACCATGGAATGGAGATTTCTCCATAAGCTCAGGGTCAAAGCCATGAGTCATATAAGTTGCGCTATTAGTATCACCTTCAATAACTGGAATTTTTGCTACCATTCCAAGCTCTTTAGTAAGTTGATACTTACCTCCATATGGCAAAAGAACAGTACCTGCACCAACAGTACTATCAAATTGGCTTGAGAGTCCTTTTTGTAAAGAATTATTTAATTTCTTTAAACAAGCTTTAACCTGTTCTAAAGTAACATCCTCTTTTGCCACCATCTCAAGTTTTGGGGAAGTTATATAAGCGTCTGTAGTTTGTAAAATTCCTGCACTATCTAAGAAATCTCTTGAAATATCTACAATAGTTTGACCTCTCCAAGTCATTAATAGGCGATTATTATTTGTAACTGTAGCTACATGTACAGCGTTTAAATTCTCTTTTTTACACAGCTTAATTATAGACTTCATATCGTCTCTAGAAATTGCAATTGCCATTCTTTCTTGAGATTCAGAAATAGCAATCTCAGTCCCATCAAGTCCTGTATACTTTAAAGGAACCTGATCAAGCTCAATCACAAGTCCACGAGCGATTTCGCCTATTGCAACACATACCCCTCCAGCGCCAAAATCATTACACCTTTTAATTTTACTAGTGAAAGAAGGATTTCTAAATAATCGTTGGAGCTTTCTTTCCTCAACCGGATTACCTTTTTGAACTTCACTACCACACATCTTAATTGACTCAGTTGTATGTTCCTTAGAAGAACCAGTAGCACCGCCACACCCATCACGCCCAGTAGCGCCACCGATTAATAAAATTACATCGCCCTCAGTAGGCTGTTCTCTTTTAACTTGATATTTTGGCACAGCACCAACAACTGCACCAACTTCAAGGCGTTTAGCTTTATATCCCGGATGATAATATTCTTTAACTTCACCAGTAGCTAATCCGATTTGATTTCCATATGAGCTAAAACCATTAGCTGCAGTCTGAGTAATTTGACGTTGTGAAAGTTTTCCCTTTAGAGTATCTTCTACCTTTTCATTAGGATCTGCAGCACCTGTAATTCTCATCGCCTGATATACATAAGCTCGTCCAGAAAGTGGGTCACGTATAGCACCGCCAAGACAAGTGGCAGCTCCACCGAATGGTTCAATTTCAGTAGGATGGTTATGAGTTTCATTTTTAAACAAAATTAAATATTCGTAACGTCTTCCATCAATATACACAATATCCTCAATAGTACAAGCATTATTTTCATCGGATTCAACTAAATGCTGTAACTTACCTTGTCTTCTTAAGCTTTTCATTATAATAGTAGCAAGGTCCATCAAAGAGGATTTTTTATCATTCCCAGTTTCTAATCTTAACTGCTGATAAGCTTGAAGTGCATCAACAAGAGGTTTACTATATGGGCCATCCTCTATATTAATATCCAGAAGCTCTGTCATAAAAGTTGTATGACGACAATGGTCTGACCAATAAGTATCCACTACTCTAAGTTCCGTAAAAGTCGGATTTCTATTTTCGCTTTTAAAATAATCTTTAAAAAATAACAAATCATCAATATTCATTGCCAAACCGAATTCTTTTTTTAAATCTTTTAACTGTGCCTCACTTAATAAAGTGAAATCATCTATAGTTTCAATTGCTTCAGCGATAGGGTGTTCAGTAAATAGCGAAGTAGGTTTATCGAGTGTGACTAACTCTTTTTCTATAGGATTAATTAAATGTTGTTGAATCCGCTTAATATCCTGAGGTGAAATGTTGCCTTCTATACAGAATACCGTTCCTATTTTAACAATTGGCATTGAATTTTCATCAATTAGCCGAATACATTGCTCACAAGAGTCTGCCATTTGGTCATATTGACCATTTAAAAACTGTGTTACGAATACTGAACCATGTAGTTCAGGTAAAAATTCTTCGTAAATATTATCCGACTGTGGTTCTGAAAAAATCGTTGTTTTTGCTTTATGAAAAACCTCTTCACTAATATTCTCTACATCATACCGGTTAAAAATTCTCACATTTTCAACACCATTAATATGAAGAAACTCCCTAATTTCATTTTTTATATTATTACTTCCCACATCAAAACCGGGCTTTTTCTCTACATAAAGTCTATACATTTTCTCACCTCGTTAGTGTTATAAGTTAAGGGTAACATTTACCAATTTAATTGTCAATACTTGGAATGACAAAAGCTTCGATAATATTGTTATAATATGCGTTTTTTAAAATAAAATGTAGTCAATAAGCGTTTACTTTTTTTTCAAATTCTTGTATAGTAGATAATGAATACGGGAATACTTTAGCAAATTAGGGGAGTCCCATAACCTATAAATTAGGTAGTTATTTAGTACGTAAGTGATTTTTATCACAATAAATTTATAAGGATGATATTATATGATTACAGTTAATAACGTGAGTTTGCAATTTGGCCCAAGTAAGTTGTTTACAGATGTTAATTTGAAATTTACACCGGGCAATTGTTACGGTCTTATTGGCGCAAACGGTGCAGGTAAGTCCACATTTTTAAAAATTTTATCAGGCGATATTGAGCCTTCTACTGGAGAAATTATTATTCCACCAAAAGAAAGAATGTCTGTACTAAAACAAGACCATTTCCAATATGATGACTGTGAAGTTCTACAAACAGTTATTAGAGGAAATGCACGTCTTTATGAAATCATGCTAGAAAAAGATGCACTATATGCTAAAGAAGATTTTAATGATGATGACGGAATTAGAGCGTCTGAACTAGAAGGTGAATTTGCTGAGATGGGCGGTTGGGAAGCTGACTCGGAAGCATCTCAATTGTTGCAAGGACTTGGCATAGGAACTGAACTACATTACGTCCAAGTAAAAGATTTAAATGGTGGGGATAAAGTAAAAGTATTACTTGCACAAGCATTATTTGGTCGCCCAGATATTTTACTTCTTGATGAGCCTACAAACCATTTAGATATCCAATCTGTGAATTGGCTTGAAGATTTTCTTCTAGATTTTGTTGGCACAGTGATAGTTGTTTCTCATGATCGCCACTTTTTAAATACTGTTTGTACACATATAGTAGATATTGATTTTGGCAAAATTAAAATGTATGTTGGGAACTATGATTTTTGGTATGATTCTAGCCAACTAATTCAAAGCTTAATTAAAGCACAAAATAAGAAAAAAGAAGATAAAATTAAAGAGTTGCAAAATTTCATAAAACGTTTCTCGGCTAATAAATCTAAATCTAAACAAGCTACCTCGCGTAAAAAAATGCTTGATAAAATAGATGTAGAAGATATGCCGGCATCCACTAGGCGTTATCCATTCGTAAGTTTCAATCAAGACCGAGAAGTTGGTAATGAAATTTTAAATGTAGAACAAATTAATAAAACTATCGATGGAACTAAACTGCTGAATAATATTAGCTTTAGAGTTAATAAAGAAGATAAAATTGCTATTATCGGTGAGGATGAAATTGCTATTACAGAGTTATTCAAAATATTATCAGGTGAGCAAGAGCCTGATAGTGGAGAAATAAAATGGGGTGTTACAGCAACAGAATCATATTTCCCTAAAGATAATTCTGAGTTTTTCAATGAATGTAATTTAGACTTAATGAATTGGTTAAGACAGTTCTCAGAAGATCAAACAGAAAGCTATTTAAGAGGGTTTTTAGGTAGAATGCTATTTTCCGGAGAAGATGCTAAAAAGCCAGCACATGTACTATCTGGGGGCGAAAAAGTTAGGTGCATGTTATCTAGAATGATGTTAAAGGGCTCTAACGTGCTATTACTTGATCAACCAACAAACCACTTAGACCTAGAATCTATAACTGCACTGAACAATGGATTAATTAGCTTTAAAGGAAATGTAATATTCACATCTCACGACCATCAGTTTATACAAACCATTGCTAATAGGATAATAGAAGTAACTCCAGAGGGTATTATAGATAAAATGACAACTTATGATGAATATTTAACAGAAAAAGGTATTAAATAGATAATTTCTGGTAATTATAAGGTAGATTAGGTAGTTACAAATTAGTTAGAGCAGTCTTAGGAGTTATTTCTCCACAGATATTTAATAACTCTTAAGATGATTGGACTTACAATACATTTTTTACGACTTTTGGACTTTTAGAATATACAATGGAACTTATAATCCATTTGGAAAGTGTTGCTAACTAGTAACTACCTTGATTATTACTAAGGAGGATTAACTATGAAATTTACAGAATTTGAATATAAACGGCCGAGTTTTGATGAATATAAACAAAATATGGCCGCATTAATTGAAGAAGTAAACTCAGCATCTTCTGCTAGCGAACAAATAAATAGTTGTAAAAAAATATTTAACCAACTTACCCATATAGATACTTTGAGTCAAATTGCCAGTGTTCGTCACTCAATTAATACTAAAGATAAATTTTATGATGAAGAAAATGAATATTGGGATGAGTTCTCTCCTTTATATAGTGAAGTGGAATTAGGCTTCCAAAAAGCAATAGTTAATTCACAATTTAGACCGGCATTAGAAGAGGAATTTAGTGAACAATATTTTCGTATAACAGAAAACGCATTAAAGGTATTTTCTCCTGATATTATAAAAGAAACCCAAGAAGAGAATAAATTAGTTTCTGAATATAGTAAATTAATCGCATCTGCAGAAATAGAGTATAAAGGTAAAATTTATAATTTATCTGGTCTTGGACCATTTACAATTGATAAAGATAGAGAAGTTAGAAAAGAGGCTAATAATTTAGTAGCTAACTTTTACAAAGAGAACCAAAATGCTATAGAAACTATTTATGATAAACTGGTTAAATTGCGTCATGCTAAAGCTAAAAAACTTGGGTTTGATAATTATGTAGATTTTAGTTATATAACACTGAATCGCACTGATTATAATAAAGATATGGTTGCGGAATTTAGACAACAAGTTAAAGAACATATAGTACCTATTGCATCTCAATTGTATGAAGATCAAAAAAATAGATTAGGGCTGGATACACTATATTATTATGATTTAAATTTTGAATTCCTTTCTGGCAATGCTACGCCTAAAGGTGATGCGCATTTTATTTTAAATAATGGCGAAAAAATGTATAATGAATTATCTAAAGAAACAAAGGAATTCTTTCAATTTATGGTAGAGTGCGAATTACTAGATTTAGAAACTAAATCCGGTAAAGAAGGCGGCGGTTATTGCACATACTTTTATGATTATAAATCACCGTTTATATTCTCTAATTTTAATGGAACAGCAGGCGATATTGATGTGTTAACTCATGAAGCAGGTCATGCTTTCCAACTATATAATTCTAGACATATTGAAATACCAAATTTAATATTTTCTACATTAGAAAGTTGTGAAATTCACTCGATGGCTATGGAATATATCACGTGGCCTTGGATGGAGCTATTCTTTAAAGAAGAAACTATGAAATATAAATATACTCATCTTGGTGGTGCTATTAAATTTATCCCCTATGGTATTGTAGTAGATGCATTTCAACACTTTATTTATAGCAATCCAGAAGCTACTGCGAAAGAAAGAAATGCTCACTGGCGTGAACTGGAAAAAGAATATTTACCCCATAAAGATTATGGAGACTGTAAAGTATTAGATGAAGGTGGATGGTGGTTTAGGCAAGCTCATATTTTTACTGTACCATTTTATTATATTGACTATACTTTAGCAGAAGTATGTGCATTGCAATATTGGAAAAAAATGAACCATGATAGAGAACAGGGGTGGCGCGATTACTTAGCTATTTGTCAAGTTGGTGGTACTAAATCGTTCTTAGAACTTGTTAAGTTAGGTAATCTAATTTCTCCTTTTGAACCCGGTTGTATTGCAAGTGTTACTAGTGAGATAGAAAATTATTTAAGTAAGATAGATGATACACAATTATAGATAATACAAAAGAAGTTAAACTGATATATGTTTAACTTCTTTTGTAGATGAAATAGAGGATTATATGCGTAAAAAAATAATAAAAATTAATGAAGATACTTGTTTAGGTTGTGGATTATGTGCAGAGGCTTGCCATCAAAGTGCTATTGAATTAGTCGATGGTGTAGCAGTAGTAATGCATGAGAGTATTTGTGATGGCATGGGAAACTGTTTACCAGTATGTCCAGTTGGCGCAATTAGTTTTTCAGAAGAAGAAATCAACAACCTAGAAAATCCTACAGAAAATACATGTCCTAGTGCAAAAGTTAGTGAACTAGATACTACAGTACAAAATCAGCAAAATTTAATATCCGCCTTAACTCAATGGCCGGTACAAATTAAGCTTGTACCTATAAAAGCACCATTCTTTGACAAAGCTCATTTATTAATTGCTGCAGATTGTACAGCCTATTCATATGCAAATTTTCATACCGAATTTATGCGAAATAAAGTAACAATTATAGGTTGCCCAAAATTAGATGATGGAGAATATACAGATAAATTAACACAAATCATCATTAATAATAATTTAAAAAGTGTAACCATTATACGAATGCAAGTTCCATGTTGTAGGGGGATTGAACGTGCTACAGTTAGTGCTTTACAAAATAGTGGAAAATTTATTCCTTGGCAAATTGTAGTAATATCTACTAACGGAGAAATTATAGAGAATTAAAAAAAGGGTGGCTGTCTTAGTGCAACCACCCTTTTATAATTTAAAAGTTAGTATATCCCATTAAATGTTTATCAACCTCTCTAGCAACATCTTTACCTTCACGTAGTGCCCAGACAACCAGAGATTGGCCTCGATGCATATCACCAGATACAAAAACATTATCAATATTAGTTTTAAACTCATCTGCGATAACATTACCACGATTATCAAGCTCTACACCAAATGCATCAGCTACATAATTTTCGCTGCCTACAAAGCCTGCTGCAATAAAAACTAAATCAATTTCTAAAGTAAATTCTTCACCATTAGGTACCATATTTATTCTACCTGTTTCATCATCTTTAATAGCATCTAATTTATTAATTACAACAGCAGTAATATTATTGTACTCATCAGTAATAAACTCTTTAACAGTTGTTTGAAAAATACGAGGGTCTTCACCAAATTTAGCAATAGACTCAACCTGACCATAATCAGTTTTAAGAGTCCTAGGATATTGTGGCCATGGATTATCAGGCGCACGCTCCACAGGAGGCTTAGGCATCATCTCTAGTTGATAAACAGCTGTAGCTGATTGTCTAATAGCACTACCAACGCAATCATTACCAGTGTCACCACCACCAATTACTAATACACGCTTATTGCAAGCATTAATATAAGCTGGGCGGTCACTATCTAAAACAGACTTAGTAACCTCAGTCAAATAATCTACAGCAAAGTAAATACCATTAGCTTCACGACCAGGAACATTAATATCTCGAGGCTTAGAAGCTCCACAACATAGAATAACACTATCAAAATTGTGTATAAGCTCTTCACTAGAAACATTATCACCCACATTAGCGTTAGTTCTAAACTCAACACCTTCAGCTTTCATAATGTTAATACGTCTATCAATGATATGTTTTTCAATTTTCATGTTAGGAATACCATACATTAATAGACCGCCAATACGGTCATTACGTTCAAATACAGTAACTGAATGTCCACGTTTATTAAGCCATTCAGCTGCACATAGACCAGATGGACCCGAACCAATGATAGCAACATTTTTACCTGTTCTAACAGGTGGAACAGCAGCCTTCATAAAGCCCTCTGCGTAAGCAGTTTCAATAATAGCATGTTCATTCTCTCTAATAGTAACAGGACTACCAGAAGTTAAACCACAAATACAGCTTGCTTCACAAGGTGCTGGACATACCCGTGAAGTAAATTCAGGAAAGCGATTTTTAATCATAAGTCGTTTAAACGCCAATTCCCAAGTTCCATAGAAAACTAATTCATTCCACTCAGGGATAAGATTATTAAGAGGACAACCGCTAGTCATACCACATAAAATCATACCATTTTGACAATAAGGAACACCGCAATCCATACATCTAGCGCCTTGTAGTTGTTGCTCAGTATCCTCTAAAGGAATGTGGAACTCATCAAAGTTCTCAATTCTCTCTAAAGGTAATATCTCTTGACTAAGCTCACGTTTAAATTCTAAAAAACCTGTAATCATCTTACTTACCCCCTTCTTTAATCTTATAAAATGCTTCCATTTCAGCTTGTTCTTGTGTAAGCGCACCTGATTCCATTACTTTACCAATTTGTTTCATCATTTTATCGTAATCAAAAGGAAGGATTTTTTTAAACTTAGGCAAATAAAATTCAAAGTTACTTATAATCTCCTTTGCTTTACGACTACCAGTTTTTTCATGATGTTCTATGACTAAATCTCTTAAATTTTGAATATCAAACTTATCACTAACTTTTTCAATAGACACCATAGATTTATTAACACGTAAATATAAATCACTACGTTCATCTAAAATAAATGCAATACCACCTGACATACCAGCCGCAAAGTTTTTACCAGTATCACCTAACACAACAATTAGACCACCTGTCATATATTCACAACCATGGTCACCAACGCCCTCAACAACGGCAGTTGCACCAGAGTTTCTAACACCAAATCTTTCCCCTGCAACACCCCTAATAAATGCTTTACCTCCTGTAGCTCCATATAAAGCAACATTACCAATAATGATATTTTTATTAGGATCGAACGTGATACCTTTTTTAGGATAAACAATAATGTTACCCCCCGATAAACCTTTTCCTAAATAGTCATTTGCATCACCAATTAACTCAAGAGTTAAGCCACGTGGTATAAATGCACCAAAGCTTTGCCCAACACTACCTCTACATTTAACTACAAACGTATCTTCAGATAATGTATTACCATAAAATTTAGTAATTTCAGATCCAAATATTGTTCCTAAACTTCTATCTATATTATCTACATCTATTTCGATAGATTTATGTTTAGCCTTATCAAATACATTGGCAAACGCGGGAATAAGTATCGAGACATCTTTAGTGTGTTCTAATTTAAAATCAAATTTATTATGAGGTTCATAATGAATGCAGTTATTAGTAATAAGCGGGTTATGAAGTAATTTAGTTAAATCAATTTTTTTAGCACGCTCACTCAAACCATGAGTTTTTGGTCTAAGTAAATCAACACGACCAACTAATTCATCTACACTTCTAACACCCAGTTTAGCCATATATTCACGCAAATCACGTGCCATAAATAGCATGAAATTTTCAACATGTTTAGGGTCACCAGTAAAGCGCTCTCTAAGTTGTGGATTTTGAGTAGCAACACCTGTAGGACATGTATCAAGGTTACAAACCCTCATCATAACACAGCCTAAAGCAATAAGTGGACCGGTTGCAAATGAAAATTCTTCAGCACCTAGCATAGCAGCAACAGCAAGGTCACGCCCATTCATCATCTTACTATCAGCTTCTAATCTAACTCTACTACGTAAGTTATTCATAATTAAAGTTTGGTGAATCTCAGCAACACCTAACTCCCAAGGCATACCTGCGTTAGAAATAGAAGTACGAGGAGCGGCACCAGTACCACCATCGTAACCACTAATAGTAATATGTCCAGCACCAGCTTTGGCAACACCGGCAGCAACTGTACCTACACCGGCATCGGAAACGAGTTTTACTGAAATATCAGCATCACGGTTAGCATTTTTAAGGTCATAAATTAACTGCGCTAAATCTTCAATAGAATAAATATCATGATGAGGAGGAGGACTAATTAAACCAACTCCAGGTGTAGAGTGTCTAGTCTTAGCAACCCAAGGATAAACTTTAGCTCCAGGTAAGTGCCCACCTTCACCAGGCTTAGCACCTTGAGCGATTTTAATTTGGATTTCCTTGGCACTAACTAAATATTTACTAGTTACACCAAATCTAGCTGAAGCAACCTGCTTAACTTTACTATTTTTATTAGTACCATAACGCTCAGGAGCCTCGCCACCTTCGCCAGTATTACTTTTACCACCTAAATTATTCATAGCAATTGCAAGTGTTTCATGAGCTTCTTTACTTAAAGAACCATAACTCATAGGCCCAGTACTAAAACGTTTTACAATATCCCTCTCATGTTCAACCTCATCAATATTAAGGCCTCCATCATCTCTAAAGTTAAGTTCCAACAAACTTCTTAAATGACTCGTATGCTCATTATTAATCTTAGCAGAATAGATTCTAAATAATTCATAATCACCAGTTCTTACTGCTTGTTGTAATAAAAATAATGTTTCTGGTGTGTAAAGATGGTCAATTTTCCCAGTACGCATCTTATGATATCCCGAACTATCAAGCTCTGAGGAAGTATCCAGAGATAGAGGGTCAAAAGCAGTAGTATGGTGTGCATTAACATCCTCTTCAATATCAGAAATACTAATACCTTCAACACGAGTAGGTGTACCCGCGAAATATTTATCTATCACCCTACTAGAAATTCCAATAGCCTCAAATATTTTACTACCTTGATAGCTTTGAATAGTAGAAATACCCATTTTAGAAGCAATTTTTATGATGCCATCTAACACTGCTTTATTATAATCCTCTAATGCAACATAATAGTCTTTTTGCAGCAAATCTTTATCTACTAAATCTTTAATTGTTTGGTGAGCCAGATAAGGATTAACAGCACAAGCACCATATCCTAATAATGTAGCAAAATCATGAACATCTCTAGGTTCTCCACTTTCTAATACAATAGAAACAGCAGTTCTTTTCCTAGTAGTTTGAAGGTGCGTTGAAACTGCTGATACCGCAAGAAGTGAAGGAATTGCCTTATGGTACTCATCTACGCCTCTATCAGATAGAATTATAACATTTACACCATCACGATAAGCTCTATCTACTTCTAAAAATAAGTGTTCTACAGCATTATCTAACTTTTGGTTTTTGTAATATAAAGTAGAAATAGTTTTAACGTTAAAACCCTCTTTTTTCATATGCTTAATTTTAAGTAAAGCCACTTGAGTTAAAATAGGATTTCTAACTCTTAATACTCTACAATTTTCAGGAGTATCTTGTAAAATATTTCCATTAGCTCCAATATATACACAAGTGTTAGTAACGATTTTTTCTCGAATAGCATCAATAGGAGGATTAGTTACTTGTGCAAAGCGTTGTTTAAAGTAATTAGAAAGTTTTGGATGATTTTTACTAAGAGGAGCAATTGGAGTATCATCACCCATGGCGCCTGTTAATTCAATACCGTTTTTAGCCATAGGGAATATACATTCACGAACATCCTCATAGCTATATCCAAAAGCTTTTTGCAATTGAGTAAGTTCCTGTGGACCATACTCTATAGGCTTTACAGGTGGGATTGGCAAAGATACTAGTGTAATAAGATTTTTATCAAGCCATTCACCATAAGGTTCACGTGCGGCATAATCTTCCTTAAGCTCATTATCATCAATTAACTCACCTTTATTTAGGTCAACAAGTAACATTCTACCAGGCCTAAGTCTATCCTTAATCTCAATATCTGTATCATCTATAGGAAGTACCCCTACTTCGCTTGACAATATAAGCCTATCATCTTTAGTAACATAATATCTTGATGGCCTTAACCCATTTCTATCAAGAACAGCGCCCATAATATCTCCATCGCTAAATAAAATGGCAGCTGGGCCATCCCAAGGTTCTAACATTGTAGCATAATAAGCATAAAAATCTTGCTTACTACGACTCATAGAATCGTTATCCATCCAAGGTTCAGGAATCGTAGCCATAACTGCTTTAGGAAGTTCTACACCATTCATGACCATAAATTCAAGTGAATTATCTAACATAGCACTGTCAGAACCGCTTAAATCTACAATAGGAAAAACTTTCTCTATATCTTTTTCTAAATATTTACTTTTAACTATTTCCTCTCGGGTAACCATAAGGTCAGCATTACCTTTAATAGTATTAATCTCACCATTATGCAAAATCATGCGATTAGGATGTGCCCTATTCCAGCTTGGCATAGTATTAGTTGAGAAACGGCTATGTACCATTCCTATTGCTGATACGTAATCAGGGTCTAATAAATCTGATGCATAAAATAAACCTAATTGTTTTACCAAAAACATTCCTTTATATACAATTGTACGACTTGATAAACTACAAACATAAGTATCATCCGTCTTAGCTTGTTCAAAAACACGCCTTAATACATAAAGTTTTCTATCAAAAGCTAAACCTTTTTCCATATTTTTAGGTTTCTTTAAAAAAGCTTGACAAATAAAAGGCATGCAGTCATAAGCAACTTGTCCCAGAACAGAAGTATCTACAGGGACGTGTCGCCATCCAATAAACTCAACCCCCTCTTTCTTTGCAATCATTTCAAATAACTTTTTTTCTTGCATACGTAAATTTTTATTACGTGGAAAGAAAAACATACCAATGCCATATTCACGTTCGTTACCAATTTTGTAATTTGATTTCTCTGCTTCTTTCTTAAAAAACTGATGGCTAATTTGAACCATAATACCAACACCATCACCAGTTTCACCACTAGCATCTTGCCCAGCTCTATGTTCAAGATTTTCAACGATTTTTAATGCATCTAATACTGTTTGATGAGATTTTCTCCCTTTAATATCAACAACAGCACCAATTCCGCAATTGTCATGTTCAAACTTACTATCATACAAACCAATGTTCCCTTTAATCTGAGTAAAATTCGTCATTATTAAAATCCTTTCTAGTTAAATTAAAAAAGGCGTACCATAAGAATATAAATGAGAACGCCTTTTTTCTTATAGAAGTAATTATAAATTACATTACTAAATTTTTCAATATATTTTTAAATTATTGATAACCTTTTAATATTAGTGCACGCTTATATTTAGTATAAAGCCTTGTGCTATTATAGGTTAAAGTAGATTATAAAATTTTTTGGAATTAGATAACGATATATGATTATTTATACAGCTTTTTAATTCTATCCATAGCCTCAATAACATTTTCACGCGCTCCAAATGCAGAAATCCTAAAGTAGCCTTCACCACCGCTTCCAAATCCTACTCCTGGTGTGCCAACAACATGTGCTTCGTTTAATAATTTATCAAAGAATGTCCATGAATCTAAATTATCAGGACACTTAATCCAAATATAAGGAGAGTTATCTCCACCTACAAACCAGAATCCTAACTCCTTAAATGCATCTCTTATAATTTTAGCATTTTCTAAATAATACCTTATATTAGTTTCAACTTCTTTTTGTCCCTCCGGAGTAAATACAGCAGCTGCCCCTTTTTGAATAATATAAGGGACCCCATTAAATTTAGTTGTTTGTCTTCTTAACCACAGCTTATTAAGCTTAATGTTTTCGCGTACTAAATCCTGAGGAACTACAGTATAGCCACATCTAGTTCCAGTAAATCCAGCAGTTTTAGAAAATGAACAAAATTCAATAGCACAAGTTTTTGCACCATCGATTTCAAAAATACTAGTAGGAAGTTCAGCATCTTTTACAAAAAATTCATAAGCACTATCAAATAAAATTACTGCGCCATTGTTATTAGCATAGTCTACCCAAATCTTTAATTGCTCTTTAGTATAAGTGGCACCAGTAGGGTTATTTGGGGAACATAAATAAATTAAATCACCACCATCACCATCTTCAGGCATTGGCAAAAAATTATTTTTCTCATTACCATTTAAAAAATTAATTTTACGTCCTGCCATAGTATTCGTATCAAGATATGTTGGATATACAGGGTTTGGAATTAAACTAGTACCCGTAGTACCAAAAATATCAAGTATATTACCTAAGTCACTCTTTGCACCATCACTTACAAATATTTCATCTGCCGCAAGCTCTACTTTTTTAGTAGCATAATAATCTTTAATTGCATTGCGCAAAAAATCGTACCCTTGCTCAGGCCCATATCCCTTAAATGTTTCTGATTTACTCATTTCACTAACAGCTTCCTGCATAGCAGAAACAACCGATTTAGTAAGAGGTAAAGTTACATCTCCAATACCTAAACGAATTACTTTCTCACCTTGATGAGCATCTTGAAATTCATTTACTTTTCTTGCTATCGTTGAAAATAAATAACTATCCTCTAAATTTAAAAAATTTTGATTTACTTGCATGAATTACTCTCCTTTAGATTTCAATTGTACCATCAAAAACTTTTGTGGCTTCCCCAGTCATATACACTGTATCATCAGTATATCTAATAACTAAATCACCACCAATAAGTTTAATCACAATATCAGAATTTTTACTAGCTTTATTATTAAGAACAGCAGCTACAGCTGTAGCGCAAGCACCAGTTCCACAAGCAAGCGTTTCACCACTACCGCGTTCCCATACACGCATTTTAAGTGTTCCTTCATCTAAACATTGTACAAACTCTGTATTAACTTGCTCAGGAAATATAGGAGCATGTTCAAATTTAGGACCAATGCTTGCAATATCAATATTATCCACATCATCTACGAAAACAATACAATGAGGATTACCCATAGATACACAAGTGATATGATACGGTTTGCCATCAATTTGAACTTCTCTGTTAACAACCATATCACCATCAAGTTTTACAGGTATATCATGTGGTATAAGGATAGGCGCTCCCATATCAACCTTAACACTGCTAACTTTACTATCATTAATAGTCAAGTCAAGATACTTAATTCCACTTAACGTTTCAATAGCAATTGTATTCTTAACCACAATGCCATTATCATAAAGAAATTTTCCTACACACCTAATGGCATTTCCGCACATTTTGCCTTCACTACCATCTAAATTAAACATCCTCATTTTAGCATCAGCAATATCTGAGCTACAAATCATAACAATACCATCACCACCAATACCAAAATTACGGTGAGATAGTTTAATTGCAAGAGCAGCAGGATCACTTAATTCTTGCTCCATGCAATTAAAATAAATATAATCATTACCTATGCCATGCATTTTACAAAACTTCATAGTATAGTTCCTTTCTAAAGTAATTTCGTTTTCATTATAAGTCAAATTAATAATAATGTAAAGTAGTTTAAACTATAGCTTTTATTAACCCTAAAAATAAAGGGTGGGGTTTGTTAGGCCTGCTTTTAAATTCAGGATGAAACTGAACTGCTACATAATATGGATGATTTGTAAGCTCCACTGCTTCAACTAAATTATTATCTGGTGAAGTTCCACTTATAATTAAACCATGTTGCTGCACTAAATTCCTATATTGGTTATTAAACTCGTATCTATGACGATGGCGCTCATTAATAATATTTTTTGCATACAACTGGTGTAATTTAGAATGTTCTTTAATGTTACACGTATAACTCCCTAAACGCATAGTACCGCCTTTATCTGTAATATCCTTCTGTTCCTCCATAATATGAATAACTGCATTAGAAGTGTCTTTGGCAAACTCTAAAGAATGGGCATCATCTAAATGTAAAACATTTCTTGCAAACTCAATAACTACAACTTGCATCCCAAGACAAATCCCTAGAAGTGGTACTTGGTTTTCTCTAGCATACTTACATGCCAAAATTTTACCTTCGATACCTCTATCGCCAAATCCCCCAGGTATAACCATTGCATCTAAATCATCTAATAAATTAGTATTTGGAGTAATTTCCTCGCTATCAATCCACTTAATATTAACATTTACACCTAAATTATAACCAGCATGTCTTAAACTTTCACTAACAGAAAGATAAGCATCATGAAGTTTAACATACTTACCAACAACGCCCACATTAACATCTTTAGAAGCCGAGTAAATATTTTCCACCAATTTCTTCCACTCAGTTAAATCAGGCTCTGGGGTAACTAAGTGTAATGCTCTACAAACAACTCTATCCAGACCTCTGTTATGTAACATTAGAGGCGCTTCATATAACGAATCAAGAGTAATATTTTCTATAACACAATCTTTTCTAACATTACAAAATAACGAAATTTTCTCAAGAATATCAATTGGTATCTCTTCATCCGCACGTGCAACAATAATATCAGGTGAAATCCCTATCGAACGCAGTTCCTTCACCGAATGCTGAGTTGGTTTGCTTTTATGCTCACCACTGGACTTAATAAATGGAACTAATGTGAGATGAATAAAAATACAATTTTTCCGTCCCACTTCTAATGCAATTTGCCTAGTTGTTTCCAAAAATGGTTGTATCTCGATGTCTCCAGTTGTCCCACCAATTTCAGTAATTAACACATCACAATTATTTTTCTCGGCACTTGAGTAGATAAATTCTTTAATAACATTAGTAATGTGAGGAATAACTTGGACTGTCTGTCCAAGGTACCCACCACTTCTTTCCTTATTAAGCACTTCATAATATATTTTTCCTGAAGTTAAATTTGAATATTTGGTTAAATCTTCATCTATAAAACGTTCATAATGTCCTAGATCTAAATCCGTTTCTGCACCATCCTCAGTAACAAAAACCTCCCCATGTTGATATGGACTCATAGTTCCTGGATCAACATTCATATAGGGGTCCAACTTTTGTGCAGTAACTTTTAATCCTCTTTGTTTTAATAATCTCCCTAGGCTTGCTGCTGTTATACCTTTGCCTAAGCCTGATACTACGCCTCCTGTTACAAAAATAAATTTACTCATATGTCGTCTCCTTTAGTCACCGTAATTTAGAATAATTGCCTCAGCTATTTCCTTCCTTGTCTTTCGTAAATTCATGGCCTCTTTTTCTATATATTTATGCGATTGTGCTTCGCTCATTCCTCTATACTCTATTAATATACATTTAGCACGGCTAACAGTTCTAATATCATCTATTTTTTTGTTAAGAAGCGTATTTTCGTTTTCTAATAGCCTAAGTCTATTGTGAGTAACTTTTGCAATTTTTATAGATGCTTCTAATATTTTTTTATTAATTGGTTTGGCTACCATGATTACCCCTAGTTCTTCAACTTTACTTGCCACTTCATCATAGTGTTCAGTACTTACCATTAAAATAACTTGGGTTGTAGAGCGATATGCTATTTCTTTTGCGAGTTTTTCGCCTGTCTCGTCTTTGAGGGGCATATTTATTAGAACTAAATCTATTTTTCTTTCTGAAAGTAATCTTCTAGCCTCATTGCAAGAAGTACTAGTGTATAATTCTTTGTACAAAGACATAGGTAGCATATCCGCCAAAACTTCTTTATTAGGCTGAATATATGAAACCATTAAAACACTTTCCATTACGCCTCAACTCCCTACCTACTATATGTTATAAAAATATTCGTTGGTATAAAATTTTGTTTTATCTGTAGACATGTTTGCTTCTTGTTCTTTAAGAGCAATATATTTAGATACAAACTCTTCACCTAAAACATTTTTAACAAATTCGGAAGACTTTGCGATGTTAATTGCTTCTTCTATTGTTTGAGGTAATAACTCCAAAGCTCTCAATTGTTCATCTGAAGCAGTGTATAAATTAATATTTGACTCAGGGTCTATTTGCAACTTATGCTCAATTCCATACATACCTGCATTTAAAAGTAATGCAAACGCAAGATATGGATTTAAAGATGAATCTGGCGAACGTAATTCAATCCTTGTTCTCTCATCATTTTCAGCGGGAATACGAATAAGTGCCGAACGATTTTGATGTGACCAAGAAATATATTTTGGAGCCTCAAACGCCCCTAATCTATCATATGAATTTATAGTAGGATTTAAGAATAATGTCATCTCAGACATTTTACATAAAATACCTGCAATAAAATTGTCTCGTATATCCTGTTGTAAAAACTGACTAGAAAAAATGTTATTTCCATGCTTTGTTAGTGAAATATTTATGTGTAAACCACTACCACTATCATCTTGTAGGGGTTTTGGCATAAATGATGCAAATAATCCATGTCTGCTAGCAACAATCTTAACTAAATTTTTCACAGTCAATAAATTATCAGCGCAGCTTAAAGGGTCACTATATTTAAAATCTATTTCATTTTGCCCTGCGCCTTGCTCATGATGTGAAGACTCTGGAGATAATCCCATTTCACTAAGTAATAAACAAATTTCCCTTCTAACATCCTCACCCATATCAATTGGTGCAACATCCAAATAACCACCATTATCAATTGGTGTATAAGTAGGTTTTCCATATTCATCTAACTTAAATAAATAAAATTCACATTCAGCACCAATTTTAGCACTATACCCTAACTTATTGAGTTTTTTGATAGCCTGTTTTAATATATTGCGACTATCTGATGTATATATGGAACCATCTGGCCTTTTAATGTCACAATTAAATTTTATAACGCAACCTGGTTCTGGTCTCCATGGTAAAGCTGACAATGTAGTTGGGTCTGGAAATAAAAATAAATCAGATGTACTAATATCCTCAAAACCTTTTATAGCACTACCATCAAAAGAAACTCCATGATAAAATGCGTTTTCTAACTCAGTTGGCATAATCGAAAGATTTTTTAACACGCCAAATGGATCGCAAAAAGCTAATCTAATAAACTTAACATCATTAGCAGAAATAAACTCTAAAATATCTTTTATTATATTTTCCATTAGATACCTCCATTTAATAAGGGGAGCTACCTATAGATAGCCCCCTTCTAATTGAATTTTATTATATACCATAATACGACATTGTGTCAAATTTTTCTAATAGCGCTAGTCTAAATCAATAGTACCTACACTACTTATAGTACTTATATTATTATTCTCACCTTCAGCTCCTATCATATATGAAATACGGGCTGGAGCGACTGCTTTAATATAGATAGATCTACCAGGTGTTTGGTAGCCACTAGTAAAGTACATAGTAGCCTTTTTAGTTTCAGTAATTGGCATACCACCGGGGCTAGTATTTGGTAACGTCGTATAATAAACTTCTACCTCTTCACCACTAGCTGGAGAATAATATATCCAATCTCCATATTTTACATGAGGTGACATTTTTTCTACAAAAATACCATATTGGTCACTATCTCCTACATAATATTGGAATGTAATCTCGCCTGTTTCAGTCCTACTATGGTCTGTAACATTAATTTGACCACCTTTACGTCCAACTACTACTCCAAACGCAACACCTGTTTTTGCTGTTGGTGTCGAATAACTACTCCTACTAGGTCCTGCTCCTTTTTGGGTACGACCTGTGCCTAAAGGAGGATAAATTTTAAATAAATCATTGCTATATTGTTTTGGCTCTGGTAAATCTATTATAATTTCATCTTCTTCAACAACTTCTTCCTCCTCTATCTCTTCAGGCATAATTTCAAATTCCTCAGAACCAAGCATTCCAAATACATCTTCCTCAGACAAATTGTCATCTACAGGATTTTCCTCTTCTTGAGGAACATCCTCACTAAAGTCCGGAATAAAATTATCATCCTCTATCTCAATCTCTTTAGTAGCCTGTTTAGCCTGTTGTTCTGCTAATTTAGTTGCGAGTTCTTCCTGATACTTACGATAATTAGTTTCCCCTTTTTTTATAAGAGTTGCATTAATCTCTTTAGCAATTCGTTCAAATAAAGTACCAACTATTTTAGACTTACTGCTATGTCCCGCTAAAAAAATATTAACTTGTGTTGGAGATACGTCAAGTTCTTCAAAAGCGATTTCTAAAAATCCAAAAAATGTCCTAATTCCACTTTCGATACGAGTTTTAACTATTTTTTCAAGCTCCTTAGCATTTACTTTCAAGCGTACTCGTTTTTTCTTAAATCCATCCTTATTATAAAGTGTTACCGAACATTTTCGTCTAAGCTTTGCACCTTCTTCAAGAAGTGGACGTAATTGTTCCATCAATTGAATCATATTCATTCTAGCTTCTTGAGAATTACTAAGAAAAGCCTCAGAACCTATAAATTTCTTACCTTCAACAGGGCAACTAAATTGGATTTTCTTTCTACGCAAAAGTTTCTTATTATTTCTAAAAACCTCATATGCCAACAACTCTAATAAATGCTCTCCACCTAAATACCTATCACCTTGAGTACTAAGTTCATCTAGGTTATAAATATAGCGGCTATCATCTTGTGCCCTAGTATATTTTCCAAAATTGAATTGAGTATTACCAGCCCCAAAATCAAATACGCTAAAGTATACAACATCATCACTGCTAGGTTGAAAAGAATATGCATCTAAAGCCGATATTGCATAAGAAGCCACTTCACTAATGCCAAGTTTTACACTAAACTTCTTCATAATCTCCTGGTTACCTAAAATAGCGGCGGGTAAAGATTTTTTTATCCCCTTTTCAAATGATGTCACTATCTTATCTAAAACTTCTTTCTCAAACAATACAGGATAAGCTAATAAATACTTCATATGCACACCATTAAACATATTGTTGATATATGAGCCTAAGTAATATGCATACAACTCAATAGGATTAAAATCATCTTGACCAATAGACAAAAAAGAAGACATCTCAAAAGTACTTGCAAATTTATCTTTAATCCTAGTACTACCCTGTTTTTGAGAACACCATTGTTTCAAATTGTTTAAGTAAGAATAATAGTCCTCACTTTTACTTTTCACAAATGAATCAGCTGCAGAATGAGAAATAACTAAGTCTTTCCAAGAAGTTGGAGGCCTACCACTTACACTATTATAAGTTGCCACAAAATCTTCAAGGTTTATAAAATGCATAATTGCAGGGGTTTCAAAATCTGTAGGTTGTACTGGCTTTTGTAAATCTTTAGCACCAATACGCAAAGGCCATATAGTTGTTGATTCATCTTGGTATACAATTACAGTGCTTCTTGTACCAAAATCAATACCAATAACCCCTTCTTTTATATCCTGGATAGGATTCCTATAATATGTGTTTGTAAGCTCCAATAATTCTTGGTCTGTATTTTCCCAGTGGCCACGATTAGGATCAGATAGCATCTTATAGTCGTATTTAACAATATCTAAACGACCATTATCATATGCCATAAGCTCATTACAATACTTAACTCCCTTTTTGCTTGGGAGACTACTTTTCTTTTTCTTCTTTTTATCTTTATCGTCTTTTCCAGTTTCTTCGGGTGCTGCTGCTTTTTCTTCTTCAGCCATTTTCTACCAACTCCTTTATATATATATATCCCTAGTATAACCGTATTTTGCATGTAATTCCACTTTTATTTTTTTTACCAAAAAAGGCCAGTAAAAATTTTTATAAAAAATGTGGAATTTTTAGGGTAGTACCTGAATAAGTATAATGTATCACAATGGGGTGTATTTTATTTAGGTAAAATACGCTCCTTTTTTTTATGTTTAAATTAAATCAGGGGGGAACTATTATGGATTTTGGTATTTGGTTTTTAATCGGGGCAGCCCTAGTATTCTTTATGCAAGTTGGGTTTGCAATGGTAGAGTCAGGCTTTACTAGAGCTAAAAATGCTGGTAATATTATCATGAAAAATCTTATGGATTTTAGTATGGGGACGATGGTATTTGCATTGCTAGGCTTTAGTATAATGATGTCAGATAACTATGTTATGGGAATTATTGGTATTCCAAATTGGGATATATTTCTTGATTATGCGAATTTAGATTGGGCTAGTTTTGTGTTTAATGTAGTATTTTGTGCTACAACTGCTACAATAGTATCAGGAGCTATGGCAGAAAGAACGAAATTTAGTTCATATTTAATTTACAGTATAATTCTTAGTATGATTATATATCCTATTGAAGCAGGCTGGGTATGGAATGAACAAGGATGGTTATATCAAATTGGATTTATTGATTTTGCTGGTTCGGCAGCTATTCATACAGTAGGTGGTATCTCAGCTTTAATAGGAGTGAAATTTTTAGGACCTCGTATTGGCAAATATGTAAAAGATCCTAAAACAGGTCAAATTATAGCAAAAGCTATTCCAGGTCATAACCTAACTATCGGTGCTCTTGGTGTATTTATCTTATGGTTTGGATGGTACGGATTTAATGGTGCGGCTGCAACAACGTTAGATGGTATTGGTGGACTCGGTTCAATATTCTTAACAACTACAGTAGCTCCAGCAGCAGCTAGTGTTACAGCAATGTTCTATACTTGGAAAAAGAATGGTAAACCAGATGTTTCTATGTCTTTAAATGGGGCTTTAGCGGGACTTGTTGCAATTACAGCAGGTTGTGCGAATTTAGATGCGATAGGAGCATTAATTGTTGGAGCAATTGCGGGTATACTAGTAGTCGTAAGTGTGGAATATGTAGATATAAAATTAAAACTTGATGATCCTGTGGGCGCATTTTCGGTACATGGTGTTAATGGTATTTGGGGTACATTAGCAGTCGGGTTATTTTCTGTCGATGGCGGCCTATTTTATGGTGGTGGCACAGATCTACTTATTATTCAATTAATTGGTATAGGTGCAATTTGTGCTTGGACTATTGTTACTATGACAATTGTTTTTGCTGGTATAAAAAGTATTCATGGACTTCGTGTTACTGTTGAAGAAGAAGAAGTGGGGCTTGACTTTAGTGAACATGCACTAGCTAGTAGCTATGCTGGTTTTGTTCTAGGTGATGTAGCAGCTTGTGATACTACTTCAGTAACAACTAAAGATATTCCAGTTGTGGATAATTCAAGACCAGGAGAGCCTATCACAAAAATTACTATTGTAACAAAACATAGTAGCTTTAATAAACTTAAGGTGGCGCTTGAAGAAATTGGTATTAATGGTATGACCGTTACACAAGTGCTAGGTTATGGTATTCAAAAAGGTAGACCAGAGTATTATCGAGGAACGCCTATTGAAGCTACTTTACTTCAAAAAGTCAAAATTGAAATTGTAATATGTAAAGTTCCAGTAGAAGAAGCAATTGCAACAATTAAATCAACATTATATACTGGCCACATAGGAGATGGAAAAATATTTATTGATTCTTTAATTAATGTTTATAGGATTAGTACAGGTGAAGAAGGTTATGATGCTTTACAAGACTAATACAAAAAGGTGACTTGCAATTATGCAAGTCACCTTTTTATGGTAAATTTTAAAACTAACTTGTAAAACTAGAATTAATCACAATTTTACGAAAAACTCCTTTACATTTTTTTTTATTAAATGGAGAATACTAATCTAAAAATGTATTTAAGGAGTGATATTAAATGAATTTGGAAAAATGTACAAAAAAATCATTAGAAGCAATTCAATATGCACAAACAATTGCTGTAGAAAATCAAAATTTACAAGTTGACCAAGAGCATTTACTATTTGCATTGCTAGATCAAGAAGAAGGATTAATTCCTACTATACTAGAAAGAATGGGAGTTAATGAAACTAATTTTAAAAATGAGGTGCAACAGCTTATTAACAAAAAAAGTAAAGTTAGTGGCCCCGGCCGTGAGGCAGGTAAAATTTATGTATCTCCTGAACTTGATAAAGTACTAAATAAAAGTGAAAAAATAGCATCCAAGATGAATGATGAATATATTTCAGTTGAACATTTAATGTTAGCCCTAATTGAATATTGTAATTATGAACTTGGAAATTTATATAGAGCTAATAATTTAAATAAAAATAATTTTAGAGAAACGTTAAAATTAGTGCGTGGAAATACACGTGTAACTAGTGATACTCCAGAAGATACTTATGATGTATTAGAAAAATATGGTTATGATTTAGTAAGGCGTGCAAGTGAAGGTAAGCTTGATCCAGTTATAGGGCGTGACGGTGAAATTCGTAATGTAATTAGAATCCTGTCTAGAAAAACTAAAAATAATCCTGTATTAATTGGTGAACCTGGAGTAGGTAAAACTGCTATTGCAGAAGGATTAGCACAACGTATTGTAAATGGAGATGTACCCGATAGTTTAAAAGACAAGACAATCTTCTCCCTTGACATGGGGTCTTTAATTGCAGGAGCGAAATTTAGAGGTGAGTTTGAAGAAAGATTAAAAGCTGTACTAGAAGAAATTAAAAATAGTGATGGTAGAATAATTTTATTCATAGATGAAATTCATAATATAGTAGGAGCTGGTAAAACGGAAGGATCAATGGATGCAGGCAATTTATTAAAACCTATGTTAGCACGAGGCGAATTACATTGTATAGGTGCAACTACTTTAAATGAGCATAGACTATATATTGAAAAGGATCCAGCATTAGAAAGACGATTTCAACCTGTAATGGTTAATGAACCTACAGTAGAAGATACTATTGCTATTTTAAGAGGATTAAAAGAACGTTATGAAATATACCATGGGGTAGCAATTCAAGATAATGCGATTATTGCAGCAGCTACATTATCTAATAGGTATATTTCAGATAGATTTTTACCCGATAAAGCAATAGATTTAGTGGATGAAGCTTGTGCAATGATTAGAACAGAAATTGATTCCATGCCGACAGAATTAGATGAAATTTCTAGAAAAATAATGCAATTAGAAATAGCACAAGCTGCATTAAAACGCGAAGACGATGCTATTTCAAAAGAAAATCTTAAAGAAACTCAACGTCAATTGGCTGATTTAAAAGAAAAATTTAACACTATGAGATTGAAATGGGAAGCAGAAAAAACAATAATTACAGATATTAAGAATATAAAAACGCAAATTGAAGAAGCTAATAACGACGTGCATAAAGCTGAGAGAGAATATAACCTTGATAAAGTAGCCGAATTGAAATACGGGGTTATTCCCGCACTTATTAAAAACTTAGAAGAAGCTCAAGAGAGAGCACAAAATAAAGATTCCTCTAAGCTATTGCGCGATAAAGTAAATGAGGAGGAAATTGCAAAAATAATTTCAAGATGGACTAGAATTCCTGTAACAAAATTAATGGAAGGTGAGCGAAGTAAATTATTAGAACTTGAAGATACGCTCCATAAAAGAGTTATTGGACAAAATGAGGCTGTTACTAAAGTTAGTGATGCAATAATTCGTGCTAGGGCTGGAATTAAAGACCCTAACAGACCAATTGGTTCATTTTTATTTTTAGGGCCTACAGGTGTAGGTAAGACAGAACTTGCAAAAGCCCTTGCAAAAAGTTTATTTGATGATGAAGGCAATATGATTAGGATTGATATGAGTGAATATATGGAAAAACATGCAGTAGCAAGATTAATAGGCGCCCCTCCAGGTTATGTTGGTTATGAAGAAGGAGGACAACTTACCGAAGCTATTAGACGCAAACCATATGCAGTGCTACTTTTAGACGAAGTTGAAAAAGCCCATCCAGATGTATTTAATGTTTTATTACAAGTATTAGATGATGGTCATATAACTGATTCCAAAGGTAGAACAGTAGATTTTAAGAATACTATTATAATCTTAACTTCAAATATCGGCTCAGATTTAATTTTAGATAGTATAAATGAAAATGGTGAATTCTTCCCCAACATTGAAGAAGATATTATGGTCAGATTAAGACAACACTTTAGACCAGAATTTTTAAATAGATTAGATGAAATTGTATTATATAAACCTTTATCATCTAAAGAAATTACTCAAATTGTAGACTTACTCATTCAAGATTTACAAAAACGTTTATCGGATAAACAATTAAATCTAGAAGTAACAAACGAAGCAAAATCCTATATAGCAGAATGTGGTTGCGACCCTGTATTTGGAGCTAGACCATTAAAAAGATTTTTACAACGTCAAGTAGAAACACTTATTGCAAAAAAAATGATTGCACAGGACGTAGAACCTTTTTCAACATTTGTAGTAGGGTATGCCAATAATGGATTAGATATTTCTGTTAAAGCTTAAAATATAAGAGGTGAATTATGATTGAAATAGAAAATTTAAGAAAAGTCTATGACAATAAGTACGAAGCCCTAAAGAGTATCAATTTAACTATTAATAATTCTGAATTAGTATGTTTATTAGGTCCTAGTGGTTGTGGTAAAACTACTATTCTTAATATTATCGCAGGGTTACTTGACCCTACATCAGGAGATATAAAATTTGATGGCAAATCTATTATTGGTATGCATCCAAAAGATAGAGATATTGGTTTAGTATTTCAAAATTATGCATTATATCCCCACATGAGTGTAATTGATAATATAATGTTTCCTCTTGTTGTAGGCAGCAATAAATTACCAAAAGCAGAAGCTAAAAAACGCGCTCAAGAATACATGAAAATTACAAAAATAGAATCTTTAGAAGATAAAAAGCCAGGAACTATGTCTGGTGGGCAACAACAACGTGTAGCAATTACACGAGCTCTTGTACAAAATCCAAAAATATTATTGCTCGATGAACCACTAAGTAATCTAGATGCAAGGCTTAGATTACAAATTCGTGAAGAAATTCGTTCATTGGTTAAACGTATAAATATCACTACTATATTTGTAACCCATGACCAAGAAGAAGCTTTATCAATTAGTGATAGAATTGTTCTTATGGATCAAGGTATTGTACAACAATTTGATAGGCCACAAAATCTATATCTAGAACCTGCTAATTTATTTGTAGCTAAATTTATGGGAAATCCAATTATTAATACTTTTGAAATGTTAAAACAAGATAACACTTTAGTAAGTCAAGATTTTTCATTAGATTTAAAGAAATTTGACAAAGATAGGTTTAAATGTGACTTAGATGGAGATAAATTTATTGTAGGTATAAGACCAGAATATTTTGTACTATCTCATACTCCATTATTTAAAACAAAAGTTACAGTCAAAGAACTAATAGGTAAAGATTGTATTTTAAACTTTGAAGTAAATAATCAAGCTGCAAAAATTATTGTAGACACCAATTCTAATATAGAAGAAGGCCAAGAACTAGCTATTAGTGTGGAATATGAAAATATTTATTTATTCAATTTAGAGGGTAAAAGGATTTATTAAAAATCTATTCGCTACTAGCGAATTTATTATAGATAATATTGATATAGATATTTTTTGATAGGAGGGCGCACGGATGAATAGATTTAAGTATAGTGCCGAAAATGCACCTAAAGCTTGGTTCTTTTTAATACCGGCATTAGCGATTATAATAATTTTTAACGTAGTTCCACTAATTAGAACATTTTATATGTCATTCTACAGAGGCTCGCTTACTAATCCTCAATTTAACGATATTCAAAATTATATAACAGTACTCACAGATACTAAGTTTCATACTGCAATAAAAAATACTTCTATTTATGCTTTCGTAGTAGTACCAGTTGCATTAGCGTTATCACTGCTGATTGCTATTACTATTCATGAAAAAATTAAATATAAAGATTTCTTTGAAACTATATTCTTCATACCGTATTTGACTAGCATGATAGCTGTAGGGGTTGTATTTAGATTTTTGCTTAATGGTGATTATGGAATTGTAAACTTTGTACTAGGCCTTATAGGCATTGGACCTATAGACTTTTTAAACAATCCAAGTATGGCCATTACAACTATAATTATATTTGGTGTATGGTCAGGATTAGCATTTAATATTATAATACTTCTTTCAGGTATCAAAAGTATTAATACTGACTATTATAAAGTGGCAGATATGTTTGGGGCTACTAAGGTAGAACAATTTCGCAAAATAACATTACCTCAGTTAATACCCATAATTACATTTTTACTCACAGTAAATTTTATAAGTTCTTTTAAAGTATATACTCAAGTGTTTGCTATATTTAATGGGAAAGCCGGAATTGCCGATAGTGCTACAACTGCAGTATTTTATATTTATAATAAATTTTATGTGCAAAATCGCTATGGTGAAGGTATGGCAGCAGCATTAATACTATTTGTACTAATTTTATTATTTACGATGGTACAAAGAATGATTATGAAAAAAGTAGCCCAGAGATAATTATTAAAAGAAAATTAATGGATACTCTCATTAGTACATCTAAATAAGTGGGTTTGATACATTTATTTGTAAGAAGGGATGATATAGTGAAACGAACACTTACAGTACTATCATACGTGTTTATAATTGGAATGTCTATTATTACTTTATTTCCTTTTATATATATGATTTTAGCCAGTCTTATGACATTTCAGGAGGCTACAAGTATACCTCCAACCTTAATACCAAGTAACTGGGAGTTTCAAAATTACTCCACTGCATTGCAAAAAGCACCATTTGCTAGGTACTTTTTTAATACAGTTCTTGTTGCTACAGTGTCAACAATAGGTACATTATTTACTACCATATTAGCTTCTTTTGCCTTTGTCAAGCTAAACTTTAAAGGAAAAAAAGCTTTACTAACTGCATTGGTTGCGTTACTAATGGTGCCTTATGAAGTAGTAGTATTTAGTAACTACCAAACTATAGCCCAACTAGGACTTATGAATACCTATACAAGTCTAATTGTACCGTCTATGGCAAGTGTATTTTATATTTTTTATCTAAATAGTTTTTTAGAGGCCATGCCTATTTCTTATTATAATGTAGCAAAAGTTACAGGTGCGAGTGATTTAGAATTTATTTTTAAAGTAATGGTACCGCTTTCAAAACCCGCGCTATTTACAATGAGTATTCTAAGTTTTATAGGAGGTTGGAATTCATTTATCTGGCCTGTTCTTGTTACCAATGTTCCAGAAATGAGACTGCTAGGTAATGGATTAAGTGCATTTGCTACAGAAAGTGGTACAGATGTACACTTACAAATGGCAGCTTCCACAATTACAATTGTGCCTATATTGATTTTATATTTTATATTTAGAAAGCAAATTATTAGAGGTGTTGTAAAAAGTGGAATTAAAGGTTAATCGAGGGGAGTTGTAGGTAGTGATATTAAGAGATAAAAAAACACGATTGGTTTTTCATAATGGAGTTTTAACTATAGGGGGAACCATAATTGAAGTTATATATGAAGATAGCCATATATTTTTTGATTTTGGGAGTGAGTATAACCCTGCAAGTGAAATTCAACCAGAAACGTTACAAGATTTACTAGATGAGCAGTTACTGCCTTATCTAGATAACATGTATGATACAACTATTAACTTAAAAGGTTATCAATCAAAAGATAATATTTTTAGTAACACCGCTGTATTTGTTTCACATGTTCATTTAGACCATAGTAAAGTAATTAATTATCTGGATGGGGACATACCCCTATATACTTTAAATGGTACAAAACATTTACTGGAGACACTAAATATTAATAATAACTTTTTATTTCCTAGACATGGTAATCATGAATGGCCAACTAGAAAAATTATAGGGTTGGAAGATAATGATACTGTGGAAGTAGGTAAAATTTCAGTTAAAGTTATGCCAGTAGACCATGATGCATATGGTGCTTGTGGACTTGTTATTACTACTCCTGATTTAGTAATCGCTTATACAGGCGATATTCGTCTCCACGGATATAAAAAGGATAAGACTATACAATTTTGTGAACAAAGTGAAAACTGTGACGTTCTAATAATTGAAGGTGTTAGTGTATCCTTTCAGGAATTAGATGAGGAGAAACCCTTGGATATACAATCCGAAAGAGATTTAATCGAAAAAATAAATGACATTGTTAATACTAATCCAAATAAACAAATTACGTTTAACTATTATATCTCAAATATTGATAGAGTTTTAAATATTATAGATACCAATCAACGAACTGTTGTATTAGATGCTTATTATGCATATGTAGTTAAACAAGTAACAGGTAAACAAGTAAATTATTTTAGAACAGACGATAAAAATTATAATTTAGATAAAGAGCTAGAAATTGATTTAAATCAACTATTAGAAGATAAGGGTAATTACTTGTGGCAATTATCAGAAAATATAGTAAATATAGTCCCTAAATTATCTTCAGGAGGGATTTATATTCATTCTAATGCAATACCACTTGGTATGTTTGACCCTAATTATGAACCGTTTATAAAAAAATTCGATGAACAAAATATAACAGTTGAAATTATCCAAAATTCGGGTCATGCATATCCTCAAGATTTAGTTGAAATAATTAACCTGGTTAAACCTAAATTATTAATACCTATTCATTCATATAAACCAGAACGATTAGTAAATAAATATGGTAGTGCGACACGTTAGGTATTGAAAATTTACCTGGGTAACTCAGTCATTAAATAGAGTTACAACAACTAATAATTCGATTAGTCAAATGATGGGGTAACGCCTTGAAGGGCTAACTATGATACTCCGAATAGCGTTTATCTGAGTAAACAGATAAGGGTTATAAGCTCGGTGAAGTCGGCTGAGAACAGACCGTAAACAATGATGATAGTGAAGTGAAATTCAATAACTTTTCTCTTTGACACGAAATGCGAACCAGAGGTGGTCGAGTCTGTGATAGGTCGGTAGTCTATAAAATATCTATGGTAAGAATGTAAACGTGAGTTTACTGACGAAATTCCGAATGTACGAGTCTAAAGTTTTAATATGCAGAAATGCGTATACCACGTGAGGTGGTGTTAGTGAGGTAAAGTAAGATTTATCGTTATGAAATACCTTATAGTGTTAAAGGCACTATCAAGCTAACAGGCTTATAGGAATAACCTAAGGATATATAAATAAAGATAGAATTATTGGAACGTGGAAAGCTAGGAATATGGAGAATTTACTTTCAATGAAGTATTATCTTATAAGTCAGAATTAAACTGATGAAATTGATTTAATCCTAGTAAGAGTAGGGATAGGGTACCGAAATTTACTATAGTGACGATATGGTAGAAGAAACTATGATAATAAATAGTGGAGGGACAGTCCCAAGTCAAGTTTAATACTATATTTTAAATATTATCAAAGAGTATTGCTAAGATAAGGAATACTTTGACTACAAAAAAGTAGAAAATTCAATTATTAAAATGTAGCATTAAACTGGATGGAACGCCGTATGAGGTGAAAGTCTCAAGTACGGTGCGGAGCGGGGGAAAAACGGGAGATAATATCAAAGGTTTACCTATCGCTATAGAGGTTTTTACCTGCTAAAGGGCAACAAATTTAACTAAGCCTTATCATAACTAAAATAGAGATAAAACTCCTGTACTGATGCAGGACAGGAGTAACTCTATTAGTATACAATTGTGCATATGGTGTTATAACAAACTAAGGAAATAATTAGAAATTATGGTTATTTATTCAAATAATGGGTATATTAGGTAATAAGATATATTCCGCCTAAAAAATAAGAGGTTTAGATTAGCTTATATTAGTTTAGTAAATTTTATAAGTAATTTAAAATAATATTCACTAAAAAATAAAGGAACTATAAAATTTAATTGTTACCAGCCAAACTATTCCAAAGGAGTAAATTATGAAAAAATTTAGTAAAATATTGTTAGGACTGGGTATTGTAGTTTTAAGTGCGGGGTGCTCAGATAATCCAAGTGCTTCCCAAAGTACAACTCCCAATACAAATACTGAGGCACCAACTAATACAACACCACAAACATCGTCGGACACATCTATACAGGTTGAAGAACCTAAATTTGCAGCTGAAATTACAGAACCTGTAGAAGTGATTTTCTGGCATGCAATGAATGGAACTTTACAGGATACATTAACAGAACTTACAGCACAATTTATGGAAGAAAATCCAAACGTTAAAATCACTTTACAAAATCAATCTAGTTATGGCGATTTAAATCAAAAAATATCTGCTTCATTAATAAGTACAAGTACTTTGCCTACAATGACACAGGCTTATTTAGATTGGATGTACTATCCAATCCAAGATAATTTAATTTTAGATTTAATGCCTTTTGTAACTCATGATGTAATTGGAATAGATAACTTCAATGATATAGACGAAAGATTTTTAGAGCCACTTATTAGCGACAATAAATTATATGGAATCCCGTTTAATAAATCTAGCGAAGTATTGTGGTACAACAAAACAATGTTTGAAGAGCTTAATTTAAATCCACCTACAAATTACCAAGAGTTTGAACAAGTAGCAAAAACTATTTACGAAGAAAAAGGTATTGCTGGAGCAGGATTTGATTCATTATCAAGCTACTATGTAACTTACCTTGAAAACCTTGGCATTACATTTGATAAAGACATTGATCCAACAACTGAATTTTCAATATCAGCAGCTCAATATTATTTAAATGGTATTCAAGAAGGTTACTTTAGAATTGCTGGAACAGACTTTTATTTATCAGGACCTCTAGGCAGTGAATTAGTAGGTATGTACGTTGGTTCAAATGCGGGCGAAAGCTTTGTGTTGCAAGCAGCAGAAGGAAAGTTTGAAGTAGGAGTAGCCCCATATCCAGCTAATTTAGCAATACAACAAGGTACAGATTTATTTGTATTCTCAACTGCAAGCGATGAGCAACAACGTGCTGCTTATGAATACTTGAAATTTTTAACGGATACAGATACCCAAATTAAATGGGCTATTAATACAGGATATTTGCCAATTCGTGAAACCGCCTTTACTTCTGAGGAGTATAAAACTTCTGGAGCTATGATACCAACAATTGCCGAAGATATGGTGGATAAACTTTATAATAAACCAGCTATTGGTGGCAGTGCTGCAACATTTACAGAGGCAGCATCTGTAATGGAGACCATTCTTGCTACACCAGGTGTAGATGTTGAAAAAACTATGAAAAACTTCCAAAGTACTTTAAATTCTTTATGGGAATAAAAAAAGGAGGAGCTATTTACAGCTCCTCCTCTTTTTTATTTAACAAATCAATAAAATCCATTGCTGGCATCGGTCGATTTAGTACATATCCTTGCACTGTATCACAACCTAATTTTGTTATTAAATCCAATTGTTCTTGTGTTTCAATACCTTCTACTGTAATAATTAAGCCCAACTTCTGACTCATAGATACTATACTTTTAAGTATCGTTAAAGAACGTTTATCTTCCATAACAAAATCTATAAATGAAGAATCTAGTTTTAATTCATTAACTGGAATGTCTTTTAATAAACTAAGTGAAGAATATCCTGTTCCAAAGTCATCCATAGATATAACAAATCGTTTATTTTGCAATTGCCTTAAAATTTTCTGCATAGAACCTATATCATTATAATAAGCACTCTCAGTAAATTCAAGATGAAGTTGATTAGGATTAACATTATACTTATTTACAAGCTCCAATATTTTTTCTTGTAATCCTAAGCTATACATATTAGCTCTAGAGATATTTATAGAAATAGGTAAATTAATATTATAATCTCTAATGTAGCTACAAACCTTTTCCCACACATAATAATCAAGATGAGTTATAAAGCCATTTTTTTCAAATAAAGGTATAAACACTCTGGGGGAAACTATATACTTACTTTGATAATTCCACCTAACTAAAGCTTCTGCGCCGTTAATAGTCAAAGTTTTAACATCATATTTAGGCTGAAAGTATATTTCAAATTCATCGTTTGCTAAAGCATGGTCCATATCTTTCACTAATAATTGGCTAGCACTTAATTTTTCTTCAAGCTCTGAAGTATACATAGCCACATTTTTTTCAATATTACCTTTACAAGTTTTTGCAGCTAGTACGGCTTTATCTTGGATTAAATATAATTCTTCCTGCGGATCTGTAATAACATACTGGCCAAACACCAATTTTATAGGTAAATCAGTAGCAAATTCCTGGATACTCTCTAATAAGTTAGCAATAAATAATTTAATGCCAAATTCATAATAAGGAAGAATTACTATAAAAGCATCTGCAAAACTGTGACCATATATAGCATAATCACGGCCTTTTAATAAAGTCCGAATATTGTCTGCAATGTAATTAATTAATAAATCTCCTTTGTGCACGCCTGCAATTGAATTATATGATTTAAAGTCCTCAACATCAATAGTCATAAATAAATAGGTTACATCTAAGTTATTCTGAATTCTTTCTTTACAAATTTTATAGACATATTCCTGAGTATATAACCCTGTTTTTGAATCAAATAAAGGAGTTTCTATATTAGTAGCTAATTTATCTTGTTCTTGCTTTATTTTATTATAGATTTCCTGATGTTGCCGTTCCTTAATTATAATATCATTTATATCCTTTTCTATCATTACACATTTTAGCAGTTCACCATTTTTCTCTACTAAAGAAAATACCTTAATCTCAGTATAACGTAGTGTGCCGTTAATTTGTTTTTGGTAAATAATAGATGAATCTAATTTGTTTTTTAATAAGCCCTCTATATGGTAAAGCTTTAACCACTGTCTTAACGTATTTTGATTATCTATAGGAATATACTGGTTTAAATATGTTTCCACAAAATCTTTTAATATCATTGGCTGATTAGTAGTTTCGTTAAAATAATTTGTCGTTTGTTTTAACATAATCATTGCATTTTTAATATCTATTATATAAACAGCATGATATTCTGCCTCAAGTAATTTCGCTAAATTTTCCTGTTCCATATGCTTTCCCCTCTATTTAGTCTCTTAGTGTAGCACCAAGACAACTTAAACCATTTAAAATTTTATTTAGAACTTTTTGTACTTCGTTGTCTGTAAGAGTCTTATCATCAGCTCTAAAAATTAATTTATAAGCAACTGATTTATATCCTTCGTCTATTCTCTCTCCTGTATATACATCAAATAATTCTACGCCTACTAACAACCGTCCCCCTCTTTGTTTAATTATTTTTTCTATATCGCCTACTAAAACATCTGAACTAACTTTTATGGCTATATCTCTAGTGGATACCGGGAACTTAGGTAAAGGCATGTATACTTTATTTGGACTGCTACTATTTACTAAACTATCAAGGTCAAGTTCCATTACATAGACCTTAGTATCTATTGCATAGTTTTTGCTTACTTGCGGATGTACTTCTCCAAAAAAACCTACATATTTACCATTTATAATTAGACTGGCACAACGACCCTTATGCATAAAGTCTATGTTTGTATTTCTAGTATATTCCACATTATCTATAGATAAATGATTAACAAGTGCTTCTACTATACCTTTTATACTATAAAAATCAACATCTTTTCCATACATGCCCACAGTAACTTTTTCAACTTCATCTGGTAAACTACTAGTAGGGATGAATACCTTGCCTATTTCATATAATGCTACATCTAAATTTCTTCTATTATAATTTGTACTAAGAGCATTTAACATTCCATTTAATGTAGTTGTACGTAAAATACTAAAATCCTCTCCTAATGGATTAGAGATTTTAATGGCATTAGTATCTTCTATATTAAGTTTGTCAAATATTTTAGGACTATCTATAGTATAGGTTAATGCTCCATATATGCCACACATTCTTAAACAATCTTTAATTTTATCTATACTAAGTTGTCTAGAACTTTTTCCACCTATAGTAGGGGTAGCATTTTCAAGCGTAGCTGGTATTTTATCATATCCATATATCCTTGCTATTTCTTCAGCAAGATCTGCAGCAATAGTAATATCAGGCCTAAATGTAGGAATTGTGACCGTGTTCAAAAGCATATCGACCTCAAAACCTAACCTCATAAATATTTCTTCCATTTCAGATTTAAATAAATCAAGACCTAAAAATGCATTTATCCAATCTACATCATAAGATATTGTTAAAGGTTCTCTTTTAAGAGGATAAACATCTATTGTTCCTTTTAATACATCTCCAGCACCAGTAATATTAATAAGTTGAGCAGCTCTTTCGATTGCATCTGTAATAGTATTAGGATCAAGCCCTTTAACGAATTTTTTTGAAGAGTCACTTAATATTCCTAATTTTTTTGAAGTTTGTCTTATACTATACCCATCAAAAGTTGCACATTCAAGTAATATAACCTTCGTCTCCTCTGTTACCTTACTGTACTCACCCCCCATAATTCCTGCAAGTGCAATAGGAGAAGTTTTATCAGCTATTACCAACATAGTATCATCAAGTTCAATTTCATCGCCTAATAAAGTAACCATAGTTTCACCAGCATTAGCTTTTCTTACATTAATTTGATGACCTTTTAGTTTATCATAATCAAAAGCATGCATTGGTTGTCCAAATTCTAATAGAATATAATTAGTAATATCAACTATATTATTAATAGGTCTAAGACCTACTGAGGTTAACCTATCTTGTAACCATTTTGGAGAAGGACCTACTTTAACATTTTTTATAATTTTAGCAGCATATCGTGGACATAATTCTGGTTCGATAATGTCAACAGTAGCCATAGAAGCCACATCTTCATCAATCTCTTTAAGCTCAATTTTAGGATAGTTAAATTTTAACTCAAAAGTTGCAGCAGCTTCTCTAGCTATGCCTAATATACTAAAACAGTCGGGTCTATTAGATGTGATTTCATATTCGACAACCTGCTCTCCAAGACCAAAATATGGTTTGACACACTCACCCAGTATTATAGGGGTATTAAAAATATAAACTCCGTCCTCAGGTGCACTTGGAATTTGAGACGGTGTAAAACCCAATTCTTGCACTGAACAAAACATTCCTTGCGACTCTATTCCTCTAAGTTTGCCAGATTTGATTTTTAATCCATCTGCAAGTGTGGCACCATTTAAAGCAACTGGAACAACATCATTTAGTTGCACATTTTGTGCAGCAGTAACAATTTGTAGAACCTTGCCATTCCCTATATCAGTTTTCATAACTCTAAGTCTATCCGCATCTGGATGCTTAGTTACATCTATTATTTTACCTGCTACAACATTGGTAATTTCTTTGCCTAACTCTTCTATTTTCTCAACCTTAGAACCTGATAAAGTCATACCATCTACAAACGCTTTTAAATCCATATCTATATCTACATACTGCTTAAGCCACGACATTGGTACATTCATAATATTGTCCTTTCTATTATTAATTATCTTAAAACTGAGACAAAAATCTTATATCATTTTCATAAAATAATCTTAAGTCATTGATATTATATTTAAGCATAGTAAGACGTTCTAATCCCATACCAAATGCAAATCCTTGATAAACATTTGGATCAATTCCAGCCATTTCAAGAACTTTAGGATGAACCATTCCACAACCTAAAATTTCAATAAATCCTTCACCTTTGCAAACAGAACAACCTTCCCCTTGGCACATAACACACGTCACATCCACCTCAGCACTAGGTTCTGTAAATGGGAAATAGTGTGGTCTAAATTTAACTTCAACTTTATCGCCAAAAAACTGTTTTGCAAATTCTGCTAAAACTCCTTTTAAGTCTCCAAAGGTAATATCTTTATCTACTACCAATCCTTCTAACTGATGAAATACTGGTGAATGCGTAGCATCAACCTCATCTGAGCGATATACTTTCCCAGGAGCAATCATTCTAATAGGTAATGGTTGATTCTCCATAGTATGAACCTGCACAGGTGAAGTTGCTGTACGCAGAACTAGATCTTCCGTAATATAAAATGTATCTTGTTCATCTCGAGCTGGATGAGTGGGACCTAAATTTAATGCGTCAAAATTATAATATGCTGTTTCAACTTCTTTTCCTGATATAATTTCATATCCCATACCTATAAATATATCACAAAGCTGTTCAAGAGTTTGTTCTAATGGATGAAGTTTACCCTGAGCTACTGCCTTACCTGGCAGAGTAATATCAATTATTTCATCCAATAATTTTTTGTCTTCTTGTTTCTTTTCTAAAATAATTTTAGTGTGCTTAATTTTATCTTCGATTAATTCTCTAGTTTCATTAGCTAATTGCCCAATTATAGGGCGCTGTTCTTTAGATAAATTCTTCATTTCACGCAAAAAAGTAGTAAGCTCACCTTTTTTACCAGAATATTTAATTCTTAATTCTTCTAAAGCTTTTAAATCTTTTGCCTGCTCAATAGAATAGAGAGCAGAGCTTTTGATTGATTCCAATTTTTCCTTCATAGTACACCTACCTAGTGCAAATTTTTCCTATTATTTTATATTTTACTATATACTACAAATCTGTCAAGTGCTAGTCTTTAATAATGATAAAATATAAAAATTCCCTATTTATAAAGCCATCAAATGTAATATATCCCTATATAAATCCGAAGCATTATTTTTCCATTTATCACATAGTTGGGCTGCTTGGTGTTTAGTAGTTACATTAATATTAAGTTCGATTAAAGAAATATCATTTTCTGTTATTTTACAATATACAATATATTCATATTTTTTATTCGGGATATATTGTGCAGTAATATCAAGTTCATTTTTTAGTGAACGCCAGTTGGCATATATAAAATCATCAATTTCAGATCGAATACTACACGGAATACGTGATACGAAGAAGTCTAAAGTTTGTTTACCAGATTCTGATATACAAAAATATGATGAGTTATTCTCTTTATGCTTCTCAATTAATTGAGATTCAAAAAGCTGGTTTAAGTACTGTTGTATAGAAAAATAATCTGTATAACCCTTTTCTAATATAATTTGAGTAAGTTGAGAAAGGGTTAAAGGTAATTTTATTTCTGATAACAAATAAAGTACAATGAGTTTATTTACGGTAAAATCCATATTACTCCTCCTAAACAAAAATGTGATAGACCCGCTAAATACCCTTAGTGTACTTAGATTATATCCAATTTTTTGTTAAAATATACCAAAGCAAAAATTAATTTTAAATTTCTATATTAAATGTGTAAAATCTACTATTAGACATATACCCCTGCTTTAGATTATAATAGAAGTAAGAAAAAAACAGGCGTAATACCTGTTTTAATTTAGTGCAATAGCTGATTCTTCTTTGTGTAAGCGAATTTCTTCGCAAGTGTTTAACACATGTTCCCATTGCTCGGAAGTAGTGAGGGTACGACTAAGTTCTATAAAATCTTGTCTTAATTTTTTAGTATATTTTACTTTTATGGCTTGTGACTCTGCTTGTGTGATACATTGTGACATTGCCATTAAAAACTCAGAAGCACGCTCCGCATGAACAAATGGGAGATAAGGTTGTAGTATATCAAGTTTTTGATTTAATAGTTCAAATTGTTTTTTAAATGGGTTATTATCTACGTTCTCTATATATGCAAAAAAAGCTTCTTGGTTAATAAATCTTATATTTTTTAATGATGAAAAGTCGAAGTTACTAAGTATATCTCTAAATTCCATTAAGGTGTTGTTTAATTTGTCATGTGAGATTAGTTTTGCCATGTTAAATTTCCCCCTTAGAAAAGTTATTTTGTAAGGTTATTGTGTCCAAAAAACTACAAAAGTTATAATGTAAAATTTGTTTATTGAAAAAAAAGGAGATGTTTATTATGAAGTATAATGTTTTGGCGATAGATGATGAGATACATATCCTCGAATTGTTAAAATATAACTTGGAGGCAACCGGATTCTGTGTACACTGTGCACAAACTGTAACTGATGGTATGAGAGGCCTTGAGGAAAATGAAATTGATATAATTTTGCTTGATGTAATGCTTCCTGATATGGATGGGGTTACTGCTCTTAAAAATTTAAAGCAATCGCCATATAAAGAGATACCTGTAATAATGGTTACTGCTAAAGTTGATGAAATTGATAAAATTATTGGTCTTGAACTTGGGGCAGATGATTATATTTGTAAACCTTTTAGTGTTAGAGAGTTAATTGCTAGAGTTAAAGTTATGACTAGGAGGTATAAAAAAGAAGATCTTATTAAAGAAGTTTCTAATGAAATCATTCAATTTAGAGGCCTCCAAATGGATTTAATTAGTCATAGCGTTAGTATTAATAATGAGTTTATTGAATTTAGCTTAAAGGAATTTGAATTACTTAAAATTTTACTTGAAAACAGAGGTCGTGTGTTTACAAGAGAAACTTTATTAGATAGAGTATGGGGCTATGATTATCAAGGTGAAACCCGTACTGTAGATGTTCATATTAGATACTTACGAGGAAAATTGGAAGACTATAAAATTGATAATTGGATTGAAACTGTAAGAGGTGTTGGGTACAGGTTTATAAAAGATTAAGTTATAACTAAATTGAGCGACTTTGTAGTGGAGGAGCATAAGTGTGAATAAAAAAATATTTGTACCGTTAATAATTGTGATAAGCCTTATATCTGGCTTGATATTTTTAGATACATTAAACTATTTATGGTTTATAGGCAAAAGTCCTTTTGTTTCCTTAAATGGAGAGTTACCGTATTTTTACAGAGCAATATTGCTATTTGGATGTGAGTTGTGGCTTATTTATGGGGTTACTAAATTGTTTGTATCTAGGATACAAACTCCCATAAAGCGCTTAACTCAGTATGTTATTAATCTTGAGCATGGTATTGAACAGGAACTTTTCCAATGTTATGATTTTGAAGAATATCAGGCATTAATCGTTGCTATTGATAATATGGCTCATACTTATCATAAAACTAACCGTAAGTTAAATTATGAAAAACGTAAAGCAGAATTTATTTTAGGCTATTTAGAACAAGGCATAATAATGTTAAACGATGTAGGTGTAGTTGTGGAAACTAATGATTATACTAATGATACTTTAAAATTAGGGATTTGGTCTGGTAAACATATTACCGAAGTATTGCAGTATGTTCAATGTCGTAAAATGGTTGAGCAAGCAGTGCTATCCCATGAGCCAGTCCATTGTGAAGTAACGCATGATGAAACAGTATTATATTTTGATATGAAAGCTTTATCAAAAAGTAGAAAATACGGATATATGATTTCTGTAAGAGATATAACACAAATACGCCAATTTGATGAAATGCGTTATCAGTTTGTAAGTAATGTAACTCATGAATTAAAAACCCCACTTACTAGTATTAAAGGATTTGTAGAAACTTTACAAATGGGTGCCATTAATCAGCCTGATGTTGCTGCTAGATTTTTAGAAATTATAGAAATAGAAGCAGATAGACTATATACGTTAATTAATGATATTTTGTTATTGTCAGATATCGAGCAGACTCAATTAACCGTTGGTTTAGAAGCATTTAACCTACGTAGGTTAGTATATGAAGTAATAGAATTGTTATCATCTCAAGCTTCGCAGAAATTATTAAAAATTAACTATAGACTAGAGGATGTTACTTATAAAGGGGATCAAAATCACTTTAAACAAATTTGTATTAACTTGCTTAGTAATGCAATTAGATATACTGAAGAGGGGAGAATTAATGTTTCTCTTAGACAAGATGAAAGTAATATATTTATTATTTTTCAAGATACTGGGGTTGGTATAGCCCCAGCCCATACTGATAGAATATTTGAAAGGTTTTATAGGGTAGATAAAAGTCGTTCAAGACAAAGTGGGGGAACTGGATTAGGTCTATCGATTGTTAAACACCTCATACAACTATATGATGGAGAAATTTTTGTAGATAGCAAGTTAGGTAAAGGTACTATATTTACGGTTAAATTCAAAAGGTGATAAATTTAACCGTGTTATAGATAGTTTTTTTATATGATTAAGAAACTACCTATACTATTTCTACAGGCTTAAAATTCTCTCCATCTTTTGGAGGGCGTGGTCCATAGTGTTGATAGAATCTAACAGGAATGCGTCCATTAAAAAGTTTTCGAGTTTTGTTAGCTTTTTTTCCAAAATCTTGCTCAAACGTATTAACAGCAGTAATAGTATAACAAGACCAAGTAGGATTGCTGTCTAAAAGTTTACGCAAATCTCGATGAAGTTTTTCTACTTGAGGTAATTCACTAATGCGTTCTGAATAAGGAGGGTTACAAATTACAATTCCAAAATCTCCATGAGGAAGAGAAGTTGTATGAAGGGGCTTAGCAAAAAATGTTATATATTCACTTACTCCTGCAGCTTCAGCATTTCTTTTAGCACTCAAAATTATATTTCTATTAATGTCAGAGGCGTATATAATTGGATTTCCTTTTTGATAAATCATCTCTCTAGCTTCTTCCCTAAGATCTTCCCATAAACTTAAAGGAATTTGCGGCCATCTACAAGAAGCAAATGAACGATAGAGACCTGGTGCTATGTTTTTTGCGATTAATGCTGCTTCAATTGCAAAAGTTCCTGACCCGCAACAAGGGTCATAAAAGATTCTTCCTTTTTTCCAATAACTAATTTGTATAAGAGCAGCTGCCAAGGTTTCTTTTATAGGAGCTTCAGTTTGTGCTACTCTATATCCTCTTTTATGAAGTCCTTCTGAACCAGTAGTGTCAATGGTAAGAGTAGCAATATTTTTTAAAATTGATACCTCCACTGTATATCTAGGGCCTGTTTCTTCAAACCACTCAACATCATGTACTGTTTGAAGTCGTTTTACAATTGCCTTTTTTACAATAGCTTGACAATCAGAAATACTAAATAAATCTGATTTTACTGACTTGCCATTTACAGTAAATTTGGCATCTTTAGTAATCCAATTTTCCCAGGGTAAATTTGTAACATTATCAAACAAATCAGAAAAGGTTACAGTTTTAAATTGGCCCATTTTTATAAAAACTCTATCTGCACTTCTAAGCCATAAATTAGATAGTACTATAGCTTCCACATCTCCTATATATGTTATCTTTCCATCGTTTACTTCTATAATATCATACCCTAAATCCTCAATTTCTCGTTTCACTACTGATTCTATCCCAAATGTAGTAGTAGCAATAAGTTCAAATGTTTTCATTATATTTCCTTTCCAAATTTACAAGAACACCTATACTAAATTAATAGGAGTATTGTACTATAATATAGTAGCGATGTATACCCTCAACTAAAAATAAATAAATTGGGCATATTTAATATTTAACGTGAATTTAACATTTCTCAAACATTTTACAAACATTTTAATAGTACGATTAAATAGTAATTAAAATTTCTCAATATTAGAGGGATACATAAAAAAGAGGAATTAAAAATTTTCTATAAATACTAAATAAAGGAGAATGAAATAATGAAACGTAAATTTTTATCAACTTTAGCATTGTTAATGTCAAGTAGTGTACTTTTAATAGGTTGTTCATCAAATGACACTAGTACTCCAGCAACCGAAAATGCAGGTGCAACTTCAACCCCTTCAAATACTGTAGATTCAGCTTCATCTGATAGCGACTCGGCTGAGACTGACGCTCCAACCTCGGATACAACTGGAAATGGAGTAAGTGGTAAAGTTAGTATTGCTGGTTCAACTACCGTAGCTTCTCCAATGGAAGCAATTCAAGAAGCATTTAAAGAAGTAGAACCTAATATAACCTTAGAAATCCAAGCAGTTGGCTCATCAGCGGGTATAAAAGCTGCAGCAGATGGTACAGCTGAAATTGGTATGGCTTCAAGAGAAGTTAAAGATTCTGAAAGAGCAGAATATGGTTTAAATGAAATAGTAATTGCTAAGGATGCTATAGCAGTAGTTGTACATCCAGACAATCCTATAACAGATTTGACTATAGATCAAGTTAAAGACTTGTTTGAAGGTACAATAAAAAATTGGAGCGAAATTGGTGGAGCTGACCAAGATGTTATCGTAATTTGTCGTGAAGATGGTTCAGGTACACGTTCAGCGTTTGAAGAAATTATTGGATTAGAGATGGATATAAATGGCGTAACAGTATCAAGTGTATCTCCAATGGCTATTATCCAAGAAGGTACTGGTGCAGTTAAAGCTACTACAGCTGCACAAGAAGGTGGTATTGGGTTTGTGTCATTAGGATATATTGATAATACTATTTCAGCAGTAACAATATCAGGTGTTGCACCAACAGTTGAAGATACCCTTTCAGGAGCCTATCCAATTTCTAGACCGCTTTTACTTGTAACTCAAGATGATCTTAGTGCACAAGCACAAGCATTAGTTGATTATATTTTAGGCTCAGATGGTCAGGCAGTATTAGAGAGTCATAATTATGTTCCTGTAGGATAATAACACAAAAGGGTGGTTTGTAATGGATATTATGAAGTGGGTATTCAGAGGATGTGCAGCACTTACTATTGTGGCTATATCAGTAATTGGTTTCTTCATTATATTTAATGGGTTATCATTTTTTACACATACAAGTTTATGGAGTTTTTTAACAGGCCAATACTGGTTACCATCAGGAGAAATTTTTGGGATATTCCCTATGCTAGTATCAAGCTTTTTTGCGACATTAGGTTCAGTGACAATTGGTATTTTAATAGGGGTTAGTACAGCTATTGTATTAGTTGAATTATTACCTGCCAAATTAGCAAGTATACTTTCTAAGATGATTGATTTACTAGCAGGAATTCCATCTGTAATATACGGGTTCTTCGGTCTTATGGTTATAGTGCCACTAATTAAAAATAACTTGGGTGGCTCGGGTTTAAGTTTATTAGCAGTTATTATTATTCTTACATTTATGATACTTCCAACTATAATTAGGATGACGGAAGTTAGTTTAAAAGCTGTACCTAGGGAATATAAAGAAGGAGCTTATGCTCTAGGAGCTACAAGACTTCAATATATATTTAAGGTTCAATTAAGAAGTGCAAAATCTGGTATAATTGCAGGTATTATGCTTGCTATCGGACGTGCTCTTGGTGAAACCATGGCTGTTATGTTAGTTGCAGGTAATGCAGTTATAATACCAGAAAATATATTGAGTGCAGTTCGTACAGTTACTGCTAATATTGCAATGGAAATGAGTTATGCATCAGGGGTACATGAACAAGCATTATTTGCAACGGGTCTAGTATTATTTGCAATTATTATAGGTATAAATATTTTAATGCAATGGATTGTTAGAAGATTAGATAGGGGGTAAGCCGTATGGAAAATGCAGGCACAGTAAATTTAGAGAAAAATGATGTAAAGATGCCTAGTGTTTCAAATCCTAGTAATAAACCGGCTGTGAAAAGTAGTACAAAAATGAAAGAAGCATTCCTATATGGATTTTTAGGTTTATCAGCTGTTATTACTGTAGGATTTTTACTATGGCTTATCGCTTATGTAATAATTAAAGGAATGGGGCATATAGATATATCAGGGCTTATTGCACCAATCGTTACAACTATTTATATGGTTGGTATAGGTCTTGGTATTTCTGTACCTATTGGGATAGGGACTGCTATCTACTTAAACGAGTATTCAAATGGTGGCAAATTTGTGCAAGGCATAAGATTTGCTACTGAGTGTTTAGCGGCAGTGCCTTCAATTTTATTTGGTTTGTTCGGTATGATGTTTTTTGTTAGGATGCTAGGTTTTTCTTGGTCAATATTATCAGGTGGATTGACAATATCTATTATGATATTACCAACTGTAGTAAAAACTACTGAGGAAGCTTTGAAAACTGTGCCACAAAGTTATAGAGAAGGTTCTCTAGCGCTTGGTGCAAGTAAATTTGCAACCATTAGAAAAGTAGTATTACCAAGTGCAACGCCAGGTATTTTAACAGGAGTAGTGTTTAGTACAGGTAGAATAATTGGTGAAACAGCCGCTATTTATTTAACAGCTGGTACTGTATTCCAAATCCCTCAAAGCGTTATGTCATCAGGGAGAACATTATCTGTTCATCTATATATGTTAGCTAAAGAAGGGATTTCATTTGAACAAGCATATGGTGCAGCAATTGTATTACTTGCAGTAGTTTTAGCACTTAACTTCTTAAGCTATTTTATTGCGAGTAGAATTGGTAAAACCAAATAATAGAGGAGGATATCAAAATGGGTATAATTAACATTCAAGATTTATCCTTTTACTATGGCGACTTTAAAGCCTTAAAAGGTATAAATCTTGATGTAGCTGAAAAAGAAGTTTTAGCATTTATAGGTCCATCAGGTTGTGGTAAATCAACTTTGCTAAGAATTTTAAATAGAATGAGCGACTTAACTTATGGAAGTCGTGTTGAAGGAACTATTACGTTTAAAGGCGAAGATATTTTTAAGCTAGACCCGATTACACTAAGAAAACAAGTAGGAATGGTTTTCCAAAAACCAAATCCATTCCCAATGAGTATTTATGATAATATTTCATATGGACCTAGAATGCAAGGTATTAAGGATAAAAAGCAATTAGACGAAATTGTGGAATCGAGTCTAAAAAAAGCTGCAATCTGGGAAGAAGTTAAAGACAAACTAAAGAAAAGTGCGATAGGAGTTTCAGGTGGACAACAACAGCGTTTATGTATTGCACGTTCAATAGCAATGAGTCCGGAAGTTTTGCTTATGGATGAACCAACTTCAGCACTTGATCCTATTTCTACTCTTAAAATCGAAGATTTGATTAATGAGTTAAAAGAACAATACACTATTGTTATTGTTACACATAATATGCAACAGGCTGGTAGGGTATCTGATAAAACGGCATTCTTTTTACTAGGAGACTTAATTGAAATAGGCGAAACTGGTCAAATCTTTAGTAATCCTAAGGAAAAGAAGACTGAAGAATATATCACTGGTAGATTTGGTTAAGAGAGGAGAGAAGGCATGTCGCCAACAAGAACGAGTTTTAAACAAGAGCTTAATAATTTAAGACACGATATGATTTACATGGGAGATGAGATCCAAAATATTTTAGAACTTACTTTAGATGTAATTATAGATAATGATGTGGATAAAGCCTTAGTCGTTATCAATGGCGATGATGAAATTGATGAAATGGAGATTGCCATACAACGTCAATGTGTACTCCTTATAGCAAAAGAGCAGCCACTTGCAAAAGATTTACGCCTTATAATGTCAATTATTAAAATTGTAACAGATATGGAGCGTATAGCTGACCAGTGCGAAGAGATTTGTCGTTATTGCTTAAAACTTAATGATAACCATCATACAGAAACCGATGCATTTAAACGACATGTTAATCAAATGGCACTTGCTATTGATAAAATGCTACGCAAAACTTTAGATAGCTTTAGAAGTAAAGATGTCGAGGCTATGTTGGCAGTTTGTGAATACGATGACAATATTGATGCTAGATTTGCAAATATCTGGCAAGAAATTATCACTGAGATGAAAGCCGATAACGAATTTATCCCACTAGGTCCTCACTATATTATGATCATCAAATACTTAGAAAGAATAGCTGATCACACAACCAATATAGCTGAGTGGATGATATATAACATAACAGGCGAGTATACTATGTAAATTTTGGGAGATATATTTATATCTCCTTTTTGCATTTGTCAATATTATGTAATACTTGTTTTATACTATTCCCATATGTTATTATAAGGGTAGGGGGCTTTTTAAAATACTATAATAAGGAGAAAAAGATGAAAAAAACAAATTTTAAATTGTACTTAAGTTCATTTATTGCAATGTGCATTGTGTGTACTGTTGTATTTACGGCTGTTTCAAAATTGCAAGCAATTGAATTAAGCCCGGCGAATAATGATGAAAATTTTTATCTGCCAACATATGATGTTATAGTAGTGGGGACTGACCCAGAAGGTATAAGCGCAGCAATTAGTAGTGCTAGAAATGGACTAAAAACATTGTTGATTGATACAAGAAATAAAGTTGGCGGCTTATTCACATTGGGAGGTTTGAATAGTTTAGACATGAATTACTATGAACCTAATGGAAGTAGATATTCGGTACTTTTAACACAAGGAATTTTTTTAGAATTTTTAAAGGATACTGGTTCTTGGAAATCTCTAATAAATGGTAAGTATAGTCGTGATTCATTTGATGTAGTAGAAGCTGAAGCAATTTTCAATAAGATGATAGCAGCAGAATCAAATATTACACTGCAATTAGGGGTGGATTATATAGAGCCAATATTAGAGGATAACAACATAGTTGGTATAGAAGTATTTAAGCAAGATAAGATTTACTATGTGTACTCTGAAGTGTGTATTGATGCAACACAAGATGCTGATTTAGCCGCGGCATGTGGTGTACCTTTTACAGTTGGTGCAGAAACTCTTAATATGCCTGAACAAATGCAAGCAATAACCCAGGTATTTAAAGTAGAAAACATTGACTGGAATTTACTAGAAAAAGAAGTAAAAGCTCATGAGGATTATTATCAAGCTTGGGTAAATAATTATTCAGTATGGGGATTTTGGCCACAACTTCAGCAATATAAACCTTTATCCTCCAATGTAAAAGTGCGAGGTCCAAATATAGGTCGTCAAAATGATGATTCGGCATTAATTAATGCAATACAAATAATAGGGTATGACCCTTTAAATATAGATCATATTGCTCAAATAAAAGAAATTGCTTTCCATGAAGTACAAAATATAGTAGAGTATATGAGAGGAACTATTCCTGGATTTGCAAAAGCTACATTTGCTGGAGTTACTGAGGAATTGTATATAAGAGAATCACGCCATATAGAGGGAGAATATACTTTAAGTATTGTGGATGTAATGCAAAATGTAGACTTTGATGATAAAATCGCCTGGGGGAGCTATCCTGTAGATATTCAGTCAAGTGATATGTCTAACATGGGATATGTATTGGGGGCACCAGATGCATACAGCATACCATTCCGTTGTATAGTCCCACAAACAATTGATAATTTATTGGTAGTAGGTAGAAGTGCAAGTTATGATCCCCTTGCATTTGGGAGTGCAAGAGTTGTACCTATTGGCATGGCTGTTGCAGAAGCTGCAGGGGTAGCTGCTGCCTATGCAGTAGAAAATGATATGACATTTAGAGAAATTGCATATGATGAAGTTGCAATTAAATCTATTCAGTCAACTCTTAGAAAACAAGGGGCTTATTTAGAAGATTTAAATCTTTCATACGAGTATAAAGGTTTAGTATCAGAACCAGCTATAAACTTTTTCTATTCTATTGGCTTCTTAAGTTCTGGATATGATAATTATCTAGGTTTAGATGAAATAGCTAAAGAAATAACATTTTATAATGCATTAATAAATATAGATATGAGAACCCAGGTAGATTTTCCATTTAAGAATTATGTTTATAAGAGCATAGATACCCCTATTCCTACACGTGATGTAGTCAATGTATTATGGCAAGTTTTAGGAAATGACACTCTTATCCAGTTTGAGGATAAAGTAGCGACTATGCGTTCAGAAGGTGTAGTATCAGAGCGTATGATGGATATTTTGCTAGAAAATCAACATGTGACTAAAGAAATATTGTATATTATATTATATGAATTTTATCTATATAATCTACAATTTGTGTAATAAATAAAGAGGCGATTTAAATCGCCTCTTTTCTTAAGGCATATATTATAAGGAGGAATAATGTTTATAGCACTAGAGGGAGGGGAAGGGGTAGGTAAAACAACTATTGCTTCTATTCTTAAAAAAAAATTGGAACAAGACAAATTAGATGTGATTATTACAAGAGAACCCGGAGGTATACCTGCAGCAGAAGCTATTAGAGCTAATATTTTTGATTATAAAGTAGAGGCTAAAACTGAATTGTTACTATATTTAGCAGCTCGCAGAGAACATTTGATAAATAAAATTATTCCGAGCTTAAATAACGGTAATATTGTAATAACTGACAGGTTTTACTTAAGTACGTTAGCATATCAGGGGTATGCGCGCGGGTTAGGTATAGATTTAGTTAGAGAACTAAATAGCTTTGTATGTGATGTATATCCAGACATAAATATATTACTAGATGCACCTGTCAAACTAGGATTATCTAGAAGAATATCCACTACTGAACTAAATCGTATTGATTTAGAAAGTTTTGAGTTTCATAATAAAGTGTATGAAGGTTATAAGATATTAGCTGAACAAGGTAAAGATAATATTGAAATAGTTGATAGCACTCGTAGTATTGAGGATGTAGCAAGCCATGTATATCAGATAATCAAAAATCTATAACATAGTCAAATAGGGGGGAGTCAGAGACACCTCCCTATTTTTTTAGTATTTTTTAGCTAGCTTAATATGTTTTTGGGCTAATCTAAAATTATCAACACGTTGATAGCAATCTGCTAATCTCTCATGTGTCATTTTTAAATCTGTAGAATACGGCACATATCTTTTGTAATAGGCAATTGCTAAATTATAGTCTTGCTCTTCATAGTAACAACTAGCTATAGCCTCAAGACATAATCTTTCGTCATAGCCATAATTAACAGCTAATCTAAAAGAAAGAATTGCATCTAAATATAATCCTGATAGGTACAAAATATGACCACGCTCAAGATAAGCATGTTTATCTGTAGGGAACATATTACAAACCTTATCATAATAGGCAATACTATTAGTATAATCTTTAAGTTCACTATAACATCTGGCTTGTAATAATAATAAATCTAAGCTTATAGGTATTTGTTTAAGTGCCAATTGACTAAAATCAAGTGCTAATTTATAATTTTTATTAGCAAATGCATGATAAGCTTGTGTGTCATATTGAACCACAGGATTTTTTAAAATTTCTTTATATAAAGTAACCAGAACTCCGGGTACTTGAGTTTCATTTAAAATAGAAATTAACATATTTTTTGTAACTGCAAACATATCAATATACCACCCTAAAAATTTACAGAATTCAGGTAAATCAAGTTGGTCAAATAAATTTTTAAGTTGCACAGTAAAAGTTAAAATATATTGGTCATAGCACTTTGCACCATGCAAAAGTTCTAATTTTTTAGTTAGATAATCAAGTCGGTTATTACTCATAGTAAGCGCAAGGTCAATATGCAAAATAGCTTCTTTGGTATTCTGGCTAGCAAATAGATTAGTTGCGGATTTTAGAAAATCCTCAGCAGTATATGATGAAAAATCATCAAAAATTTCTGCACCCATAATAATCACTCCTTTTATTTAATATATGTATATTGTAATCTAAAATAGGGGCTGTTACAATATATAGAATTAAATTACAACCATTCCCTATAAAAAATATAATTGCTAATTAATATAAAAAGTAGTATTAAAAGGAGGTAATAAGATAATTATAAGAACAATATCTTAGAAATTGCTAAATTTATATTGAAAGGATTTGCTATGAATATTGAGATACAAATATTACAATACTTAGAATCAATCCGTAATCCGATTTTAGATTTTTTTATGGAAACTTTAACTATGCTAGCTGAAAATACATTTATATTAGCTATCTTGACTATAATTTACTGGTGCCTAAATAAGAAAATAGCTATAAAAATGAGTTGGATCGTACTATTTAATGGAGTGTTAAATGGTATGCTCAAGAATATGATTAATAAACCTCGTCCATTTGAATATGGTATCATTAAACCGTTGCATTTAGAAACAGCAACAAGTTCAGCATTTCCAAGTGGCCACACACAAACTGCAACTGCTTTCTGGGGAAGTGCTATTATAATATTTCAAAACAAAAAGGTATGGATATTAGGGGTATTAATGAGTATAATTATTGCTGTTACACGACTATATTTAGGCGTACATTGGCCAAGTGATGTAATTGGAGGCCTACTGGCTGGAATTTTAGGAGTAGCTTTAGCGAATAAGTTGTTGAATAGTAATATTGGTTTTGAAAAACTTCATATAATAGCTATAAGTGGTGCTTTAATATTAGTGTATTTAATGCCTGTTGACGATGACTTTGTAAATACCGTGAGTGCGTTATTTGGTCTAATAATAGGACAGTATTTTGAAGAAAGATATATAAACTTTAATCCTATAGCAGAAAGAAATATCCAAATTAAGAAAGTAATTATTGGGTTAATCGGACTGGTAATAATATATTTTATTTTTGAAAAATTAGTAATTATATCAAAAATAACCCAAATGTGTAAGTATATCCTTCTTATGTTATGGATAACATTAGTTGCACCATACTTTTTTAAAAAATACTGTATGCCAAAATAAAAGTATTGCAAATTTTAAACATTTTATTGTATAATCTTATAGTAGAATTATACTTAAAGTTCGGAGGTACTTATGGATTATAAATTATATCATGCATGTATTAGAGTATTAGATTTAGATAAGTCAATAAAATTTTATCAAGAAGCACTTGGATTTGAAGAAGTACGTCGCAAAGATGTTCCAGAAAATAAATTTACATTAGTATTTATGAGTGATAAAAACCGTAATTTTGAAATTGAACTAACATATAATTATGATCAAGAAACACCTTATGACATAGGGAATGGATTTAGTCATTTTGCAGTATTAGTTGAAGATGTAACTACGGCTTTTGCACACCATGAGGAGTTGGGTGTAACTACTACTAAGTTATTAGATAGAGGTAAGGGATTACCTAGACTATATTTTATTTCTGATCCGGATGGTTACAAAACAGAAGTAGTGGAAAAAATACAAGATTAGTAAAACATCAACTACAATAATATTACCTATCAAGGAATAATATTTTAAAATTCAAAAAATTGCATTAATAAAAAATTAGTGCAATTTTTTTGTGGTTATTGGTATTAGCAAAGAGGAAAATAGGCATAATAGTAAAGTAAGTAATTAAAACATCAAAAAAAATGTAAAAATTTGCACAAAAGGGTTGACTTATTGGATAATATAGTGCATAATTATAAAAGTCAGCGGGAAACAAATGCAGACATAACATTGAACATTGAAAATAAAATAGTATCAAGAATTAAAGCCAGTCGATTCATATATTTTAATAATTTTTATTAGGATATATTAATGAGTATTATAAATTGTCAGATGATAAACTCAAAATTTTAAAATTGTAAGTTATTTACAATAAATTTTCATTGAGAGTTTGATCCTGGCTCAGGATGAACGCTGGCGGCGTGCTTAACACATGCAAGTCGAACGGACTA